>ERZ857998.994-NODE-994-length-36039-cov-10.984799_pt1 | contig 36039 bp, 40 predicted proteins | sample MGYA00519954_ERZ857998 | MGnify/ENA primary metagenome ERZ857998 (study PRJEB31778, sample SAMEA3449424) | human gut metagenome | biome: human gut; feature: human-associated habitat; material: faeces | place: United Kingdom | collected 2010/2012 ...
ACCCGGAGAGTGAATTCGGCCAGCTGGTCAAGGCGCTGGGCGGCGAGGTGCTGCCTATTTCTCCGCACAGCAGCATCCACCTCAACGCGTTGGATATCGATAGGGCATACGGCGAGGGTAAGAACCCGCTGGTGGACAAGGTGAAACTCATCCTGTCTGTTTTTGAGCCGCTGACGGAAAACGGGCTCACGGCAAGACAGCGGTCTATTCTGGACCGCTGCGCAAGGCTGGTGTACCGGGAATATATACGCGGCGGGTATCGCGGCGTGCCGCCCACGCTGACAGATCTGCGCCGTGTGCTGTTGGAACAGCCAGAGGCAGAAGCACATGACCTCGCGCTGGCGTCGGAGCTGTACACCACCGGCAGCTTGAACATCTTTGCCCATCAGACCAATGTGGACACTGGTGCGCGTATTCTGTGCTATGACATCCGCGAGCTGGATGAACAGCTGCGGCCTGTGGGTATGGTGGTGACGCTGGACGCCATTTTCAACCGCGTGATCCGCAACTGGCGGCAGGGAAAGCGCACATGGATACTGGCCGATGAGTTCTACATTTTGTTCCGCTACTCCTTCAGCGCAGAGTTTTTCTATCGCCTGTTCAAGCGGATGCGCAAATACAATGCGTTCATCACAGCGGTGAGTCAGAACGTGGACGAGATCCTGCGCTCAGACACCGCCCGCCTCATGCTGGCAAACAGCGAGCTGCTGGTGATGCTTAACCAGGCGGCGACGGACCGGGAGGAGCTGGCAAAGCTGCTGAACATTTCAGAGAACCAGCTCTCGTACATCACAAACGTGCCCGCGGGCCACGGCCTCATCCGCTGCGGCGGGGCGATCATCCCGTTCGAAAACAGTTTCCCAAAAAATACGAAGCTGTACCGGCTGATGACGACGAAGCCTGATGAAAAGTTTTGAACAACGGGAAAGGTTGCGGCCGCAGAGTTTCAATTGTTTCTGGAAAAATTTTCTTTCCATGGCAAGCCGATAAAATGAAGGCTCCATCTTGATTTTTCGCTGGAATAGGGGTACTATATATAGCGGTCAGGAGGAGGACAGTATATGGAAAACAACAACATCGGCAATGCGGAGAGAGCGGGGAAGAATGTGAAGTTCGAGCGTATCCGGCGTATCACGGGGTATCTTGTGGGTACGGTGGACCGCTGGAACGATGCAAAAAAAGAGGAGCTTCATGACCGCGTAAAGCACGCGTAAATATATGGATCGCCCGTGGGGAGTAACTTCCCTGCGGGCGTTTTTTTGTTTGGGAGAGGTGCGGTTGGAAGACATTAAAGTGAAAGAAGAACGGGGGAAAGCGGAATTGCCAAAGCTGGTCCGGCATGTGCCCAAAGAGTTTGTCCGGCGCGGATTGGCGGCGGCAAAAGAAAAAGGCGTCGTGCAGCTGATGCAGGCGGCGCAGAACGGGACGGGGAATTCGGCTGACACGGAAGACGGGATGCGGCCGGATGCACAAACAGTGGTGGATAGTGGTGTGGGATTGGTCGAAGATACAGCTGAAGGCGGCAAAGAACTGCTGCGCCGTCTGCCGTCCCGGGAAAAGTTCATCAAACGGGATGAACACAGAGAAGCCGTAAGAGGGCGAACCCCTTATGAAGAATATATGGAGAAACGCCCGCAGGCAGTGGAGCGGCCAAAGCGTATTGCGGCAGAAACGAATTTGGGGTGCGCTGAGACACAAAGAAGGGATGTCCGCGGGCCAAAAACGGGGAGGCTGCTTTTCAAAGAGCCGGGGCGGCAGGAAAAGGCGGCGCGTTCCGCGCAGGGAATGGCGAAACAGGCCGTGCACATATCGAAGAAAGCTGTCCGGAAGATTCAGCATACAGCGCAGGCTGCTGTAAAAACTGCAAAGCCGGCAGGCAAGGCATTGGCGAATACGGCCAAAGCCTGTATCGCGGCTCTCAAAAGTGTTGTGGCGGCGGTCATCGCAAGCGGCGGCGCGGCACTGGCGGTGATTTTGATGATATGCCTGATCGCGCTGGTGGCAGGCTCTTCTTTCGGTATTTTCTTTTCTGCAGAGCCGACGGGCAAGGGAATGACATTGAAACAGGCGGTGCAGGTTTTGAATACGGAATACTACGAACAGATCAGGCACATCGAGGCAAGCGTTCCGCACGACAGAGTGGAATATATTTCTCCGGACGGTTCGGTATCTATCCGGTGGGAGGACGTGCTGGCGGTATTCGCAGCGGACGTGGCGGCGGACGAACACGGCGCACAGGTGGTCGCGCTGGACGAAAGGAAGCTGCAGAAGCTGCGGGGGGTATTGGGCGATATGCACCGGCTCGATTACAGCACACGGGCGGAGGAATACAAAGAAACTGTGATTACCACGGATGAGAATGGCGAAGAGATCACCGATACCGTTGCAATAGTGGAAACCATACTGGAGTTTGAGGTAACGCACAAAGCCACAGCCGAAATGGCTGTGGCTTATGGCTTTACCCCACGGCAGAACGAACAGCTCGCCTTGCTGACAGGGCAGGAGTATACCGCACTCTGGATGACGCTGCTGGGCGGCTATGTGAACAGCGGCGGGCAGATCATCGAACCGGATACTGATTGGGTGGGGACAGGCATATTCGCGTGGCCGCTTCCACAGAGTTTTACGATCACTTCTCCTTTTGGTTACCGGAAAGACCCGTTCACCGGAGAAGTGACGTACCACAGCGGCACGGATATCGCCGCTCCGGCGGGCACGCCCATCCTTGCGGCCGCCGACGGCACGGTGACCATTGCCAACGGCGCCGACCCGTGGGGTGGAAGTTATGGCTACTACATTAAATTGGACCACGGAGAAGGAATAGAGACATTGTACGCGCATTGTTCGGCTATCGCCGTTACAGTGGGCCAACAGGTGCGGCAGGGCGAAGTGATTGGTTATGTAGGCAGTACGGGGAACAGTACAGGAAATCATTTGCATTTTGAGGTTTGGGTGAATGGGCAAAGAGTGGCTGTAACGAGTTTTTTTGTTATTCCATAGAGTTTTTTTAGCAGGCAGAAAGGTGTTTTAATGAAGCGTTTTATATGCTGAGCTGTTAACGGTTCAGCACGACATGATGCTTAAACTTATAAGACGGGGAAACACTTTTGGAAAATTCTACGACTTTGTCATTTTCATAGGAAATGCGTTCCACCAGCATACCAAGAGCATTGGCCGGTGTACCCAAGATTTGTGACTCCATCGGACGCAGGGATACAGGCTCGAAGGTTTCTTCCGCCATGGTAATAACCAGGTTGAACTGTGTTTTCAGAATTCGGTAAAGTGATTGATTTTCCAGCATTTTATGGTCAAGATGCGGGAAACGCGAGCACGGCAGGAAATTGGTTTCCAGTAGCATCGGCTTTTGGTCGGCGAGCCGTAAACGCATAATTCGGTAGATAGGACAGCCTGGAGGCAGAGAAAAAATCGCAGCGAGTGCATCGGGTGCACTCATTTCTATAAAATCCATAATATGCGTTTCCGGATTTTTTCCCAACTGCCGCATATCCTCGTCAAAACTGTAAATCGTACCCAGCTCCTGCTGTATTTGTGGATGAGTAACTACGGTTCCTTTGCCCTGGATACTTGTGATATAGCCCTCTTGAGCAAGAATATTCAGAGCCTGTCGCGCAGTGGTACGGCTGATATTATATTTTTCACAGATTTCCCGTTCAGAAGGCAACAAACAACCTTTGGGGTAAACCCCTTCAGTAATTTGTTCAATCAAGCTGTTAGCAAGGCAAAGATACTTTTTAGGCATATAAAACGTCTCCCTGCATTTTTATCTGTTACATGTATGATAACAAAAAAACAAGAGTTTGCCAATACCGAAATATGCAAATTATGTAAAATCAAAAAAAGAACAAAATGGTAACAACATAGTTGTGGCGTATTTAAAACTAAGAGAAATTTGAACATGTTGAACAAATAATAAAGAACATTTGGTTACTAAATGGAGAAAATAAAAGATACATCTTGATTCTAAAAATGAAAAAGTATATGCTTTATGTAGCATCAATTGATACAAAACAGAGAGGAGCTGATAGCAGAATTTATAGGTATCGGGAACAGTATGGAAAAGTTTGAACAACAGGAGGAAAAATATGAAAAAATTAGTTTCAGTACTGTTAACACTGTGTCTGTTGGTATCACTGGCGGCATGCGGCGGCTCCGCAAGCAGTTCCCAGTCAGGCAGCACGGCCCAGCCCCAGAGTGGAGAAGATTCAACTGCGCCTGTTGAAAGAGTGACGATTCGTTTCTGGCAGGCCGGCGCTGATACGGCAAACGCCACAAATGTCATGAACAAGCTGGTCAACAAGTTCATGCAGGAGAACCCGGATATCCTTGTTGAATACCAGGCGTTTCCATGGTCGAACGATCCCCATACCGCTTTCCAGACTGCAATGGCAGGGGATGACGTGGCGGATTTGCTTGTGGTGGGGAATCCTTTCGACTATGCGTTGGCATGCAGAGGGCAGGTGCTGCCGTTGGACGAATATTTGGATGATGCAGTAAAGGAAGACTTAATGGGTGTTTTTGCCTCTGACTGTGTTTATCAAGGAACCAACGCCGATTTGAATGGCAAGTATGTTTCCATGCCGCTTTTTGGCGACGCTCGAACGATCATTTTCAACAAAGCGATTTTTGACGAGGCAGGAGTTGAATATCCCGACACATCGTGGTCGCATGAAGAATTTCTGGACGCGGCCCGCAAACTGACCGGCACATATGGCGGCAAGCAGGTGTATGGGTTCGGCACGTCCGCAACGTATTGCTCACAGTACCTGCCCTTTATCTGGAATTACGGGGGCAGCATCCTTACCGAGGACGGAACAGCTCCGACGATTGATACGGAAGAATGGAAAAAGGGCATCGAGTATTATCTGACGTTCTTTGAGGAAGGGCTGACACCTCCGGGTTCGGAAAGCTGCCAGCTTTCGGATACATTGGCTTTGTTTATGGACGGACAGGTGGCTATGATGATCGCGACGAGCGATTACGCGCGGGAGATTCAGAACAGCGAAGAATTTGGCGCGGAAAAGCTGGGCGTCGGCATTGTGCCGCACGACAAGTACCAGACCGCTCAAGCCGGCGCGGACGTTATGGTCATCCCCTCCATGGCGAGGCACCCGGAGGAGGCAGGCCGCTTGATGAATTTCCTCATGCAGACTGAAAACCAGTTGGAGTATGCCAAGACGGTGGGCTTTTTCCCGGCCGTTAAGAGTGCGGCGCAGGATCCGTATTACTTGGAGGACCCGACACGCAGGGCCTTTGCCGATGCAGTGGATCACGGAAAGTTCTGGATCAAGGGGACATTTTCCGGCGGGGTCGCGCCTATTCTGAAGGCCGGCATCCAGGATTTGATCCTTGGAAACATAGGCAGCGTGGAGGAGTACCAGAAGAGCATGCAGGAGCAAGTGACTGCACTGATTGCGGAAAGCAACTGAAAGTCTTGGCATAAAAGCTGTTAAATAAGTGTGGCGCCCGCTCACTTGGGGCCTAATCCTCGTGTGGGCGGGTGTTATTCTGGAGGGTATCGGATGATAGTAGCAAGCAAGAGGGAAAAGCTGGGATATTATCTTTTTCTGGCGCCGGCGTTTCTGGTCTTTCTGGTTTTCATTTTCATTCCCATGATCGCTTCTTTTGTGCTTTCGTTCTTTTCTTATAGCATGACGACCATCAAGGAGCCGGAATTTGTCGGTTTGAAAAATTTTATAACATTATTCCAGACGCCTGTATTCCGAACGGCCATGAAAAATACTGTGGTTTACACGGCTTTCACCGTCCCGACAACGATGGCGTGTGGGCTATGCATTGCGCTACTGATCAATTCCCGTCTGGTGCGCAGAAAAAACTTTTATAAGGTGTGTTACTACATTCCCTATGTATCGTCGATGGTGGCGGTGGCCATTGTTTTTTCCCTTGTGTTCAATTCCTCGCCAAACGGTATCATGAATCAGATCCTCGGCAAGCTGGGAATTGCGCCGGTGGGCTGGCTGTCCAATGACAAATGGGCGATGTTTGTAGTTGTTCTGCTGAGCGTGTGGAAGGAGTTGGGCTATGTAATGGTGATTTATACGGGCGGCCTTCTTTCCATCTCGCAGGACATTTACGAGGCCGTCTCCCTAGACCCCATCAGCAGCTGGAAGAAGCTGATTTATATTACATTGCCGATGCTCAGGCCGACTACGCTGTTTCTGCTGGTTGTGGAGACGATCGGCAGTTTTCAGGTGTTCACGCCGGTGCAGATCATGACCAACGGCGGTCCGGGGTACAGCACGACGACAATTGTAACCTACCTTTACCAGAAGGGTTTTCAGGAATATAAGATGGGCATGGCCAGCGCGATTGCAGTAATCATGTTCGTAATCCTTCTGTTTTTGAGCATTTTGCAGAACAAAGCCACCAGTGAACGGTAGAAGGGAGCGTATTTTATGGAAAAAAGAAAGAGATTCGCAAAAAGCACGCTGTTGAATATCGTTCTGCTGCTGGGCGCTTTTTTAATGCTGACGCCGCTGTTTTGGATGCTGGCAACAGCGTTTACGTCAAACAAGTTTTTAGCTCCTAGTTCCCTAATCCCTCATGATGTCACTTTTGAGAATTTTCTCTACGCATGGACATTCCCAAAGCAGTTTAACTCAAATGTAACGATGGGAACCTTTCTGTGGAACAGTCTGTTTACATCTGTGGTTATCACAGCAGGCGGAATCATTATAGATTCTCTGGCCGCTTATGTTCTGGCGTTTAAACAGTTCCCCGGCAGGAATCTTTTTTACTACATGGCGCTTGCCACATTGATGGTGCCTGTATATGTCATTCTGGTCCCGGAATACCTAATTGTAGTGGAGTTGGGCTGGCTTAATTCTTATAAGGCTCTCATCGTTCCGTTCCTAGCCTCCGGGATGGGAATTTCACTTTTCCGTTCTCATTTTCTGGGCCTGTCCAGAGAATTGGAGGAATGTGCGAAAATCGATGGCGCTTCTAACCTGAGAACCTATGCATCCATCATTATGCCTATTTCAAAGCCGATCATTGCGACAATGGCAATCCTCAAATCCATGTGGAGCTGGAATCAGTATATCTGGCCGCTGGTTGTGGTAAACCGAATCGAAAAACAGACGATACAGTTGGGAATCAACCTATTTAAAGGTCTCAACGTGACACAGTGGGGATATCTGTGTGCGGGTATGACAATCGCCATATTGCCGCTGATTTTTATATTTATCTTTTTTCAGCGATATTTTATTGGCGGGCTGACATCGGGAGCTGTAAAAGGTTGACAGAAAGATGAAAACGGCAAAGCGCCTCAGGAGAAAGGAAAGGCCGGAATGAACGTATTTGCAGGATATGACGGTGGTGGGAGCAAGACGGTTTGCGCCCTTACCGACAACCAAGGAACCCTGCTGGGCATTGGACAGGGAGGGCCGTCTAATTACCTTTTTTGTGGAGAAGAAATTGCACGCGCGTCAATGCGCGAAGCGACCCGAAATGCTTTTTTGAATGCAAATATCGAGGAACAACCGTTGGATACTGTGTATATTGGGTCGGCGGCGATCAAAATGCAGTGCGGAGAAGCGCATATTCCCTTTTTTCGCACCTGCTGCAACGCGAAAAATATTCTTTGCGACAGCGACATTCGGCCGATTTGGTATGGGGCGGTCCGCGACGCACCGGCAATCATCTTGATTGCCGGCACAGGGGCCATTGCGTACATGTGCAAAAAGGGCAGTCTGCTGCGTGTGGGTGGCTGGGGCCCGCAGTTTGGGGATGAAGGCTCGGGGTATGACGTTGGACGTCGCGCCGTGCAGGAAGCTCTGCGCATGATGGATGGCCGTGTGCCTATGGAGCCCACGTTTGCGAACGGGGTGCTGGCCTTTTTTAACGCAGGAGACGAATACGAGTTGGTTCACGGCCTGCGGAGGGCAGAGGACAACCGAAGCCGCTGCGCGTCTGCGGCAAGGGAGGTGGTCCGGCTCTGGGAACAAGGCAGCAGCGCGGCGCAGCGCATCCTGCGGGCCGCAGCGGAGGAGTTGGCCTTAGCCGTAAATGCGGTCCTTGACCGTATGAATCCGTGCGACAAGCCGGTTCCGCTGGTTCTCTGGGGCGGTCTTTTGGGGCCGGAAAGCCCTGTGGGCGATATGCTGTGCAAAACGCTCAAAAGCGGCGGAAGCCCGATATCCGAGTACATAATGGGAGAAATACATCCGGCTGTGGCGGCGACGGCGCTTGCGCTGCGCGCGGCAGGGCTTGGAAACGCGGCTGAAAGTCTGCTGCGCAACACAGGGAGGCCGTTATGAAGGCAGGATTTGCGCGCAGGGAGATAATTCCGGAGGCTTCTGTTCCCATGGCAGGGTTTGATGCCCGAAAGCAGAGCTCTTTGGGTGTTTTGGACACATTGTATGTATCGGTTCTGGCGCTGGACGACGGCAGGGAGCCGTTCCTGTTCTGCTCCTTCGACCTGCTTGGGGCGGAACGCAGGTTGTGCGAGCTGTTTTACCGAGAAATGAGTAGGAGGCTCGGGCTTCGGCCGGAGCGGATATGGGTCAGCGCCACGCATACTCACAGTGCGCCTTCCACTGTGTTTTCAAACGCGGACAGATACGACGGGGCGTATGTGAGAGCCGTTGCGGACGCAACTGTCTGCGCCGCGGCCGAGGCGCTGAGCAGGCTGGAAACGGTAAATTGCTTTTTTAAGACGGCTGAGGCTGCGGGGGTTGCATCCGTACGGAACAGGGGGGCAGAGAACGCCGCCTTTTTAATGCCGGTGTGGGCGCTGCGTTTTGTGCGGCCCGACGGCGAGGACTGCATACTGTGCAGAATTGTATGCCACCCCACCGTGCTGGACGAAAAAAACAGACTGTTTTCCCGGGACCTGCCGGGTGCCGCCGCCCGGGCGGCAGGCTGGGATGGGAAAGCGGTTTTCCTAAACGGGCCGTGCGCGGATATTTCCACAAGGTATACCAGAAGAAGCTCAAGCCCGCAGGAGCTGGAGCGGCTGGGCGGGACGCTTGCACAGGCGCTGGACGGCACGGAGTGGAAACCGGTGCAGAGCAGTGGCGCGCTTATATCAGCGAACAGGCTCATAAAGGTTGCCCGGGGCGCGGGCATCACAGGGGAAAAACGGGAAGATCTCATCGCAGAATTTGCACGCAAACGCGACAGCATACAGGATCGGCAGGAGAAAAGGGAATACGATGCGTGTATTGCCGTACTGATGCGGCCCACCCCAGGCAAAGAGACGAGTCGTGATATATGGATCTCTGCGGTCAATCTGGGCGGAATATTGCTGTGCGCGTTCCCGTTTGAAATGCCTGTCCTTGACGGTGTGGCGATTGAAAAGAAGCTCTCGGCGCTGGTGGGTAAACCGGCGTATGTAGTCTGCTATACGAACGGCTATGACGGCTATTTGCCGAGCGGAGCACCTCTGAGCGTAAACAGTAACTATGAAGACATTGCATCCCGATACGAACCGGGAATACGAAAAGAGATTGTGGAGGCTGCTGCAGAATGTGTGACAGAAGTGATGATGCATTGTCATTAACGGACTTTCTGGAAGGGCTTGAAGCTTATGTGAATGCGGATACTCCCAGCTGCGATAAGGTCGCCTTGGACGCAGTGTCTGAAAAGCTGGCACAGGAGTTCAGAAATTTGGGGTGCCGGGTACTTGTCCATGAGCGCGCAGGGGGGAATATCTTGGAATGTAGCATTGGTCGGGGGCCGCGGCAGATTTTGTTGCTGGGGCACATGGACACCGTGTTCCCCAGAGGCACTGCGGCGGAGCGGCCTTTCAAAAGAGCAAACGGGAAGCTTACGGGCCCCGGCGTGCTGGACATGAAAAGCGGAGTTTTGATGATCTTTGAAATTCTGCGTTTTTTTTCCTCCGGAATACCGGATGGATGGCGCCTGTGCGCCATTCTGAACGCAGACGAGGAGGTTGGCTCAAAAGAAAGCGAACACCTAATTCGGGAGCGGGCAAAAAGTTCTGTTGCCTGTGTCTGCCTAGAGCCATCCAAACCGGATTACTGCACGGTGGCAAGAAAAGGAATCCTTTCTTTCCGGCTGAACACCACAGGGGTGGAGGCGCACTCCGGGGTGAATTATGCGATGGGACACAATGCGATCCGGGCGATATGCGGAATTGTGGGACAATTGTATCGGCTGTGCGACGAGGAAAAGGGAATCTCCGTGAACATAGGCGGTATATCCGGGGGTTCTGGAAAGGGCAATATCGTTGCAGGCTCGGCCAGCGTGCTTGGCGAGGTGCGGTTTTACCACAAAGAAGATTATGAACCGATAATAAAATTCATTCGGAATGCCTGTGCAGACACAGACGACCCGAAAGTGACGGGTAAAGTCGAATTTTTATCCTACCGGCCTCCGATGGCGCAGACAAAGCAATCTGCGGGACTGTATGACATCGCTCTTCGGGCGGCGCAGCGAAACGGCCTGACGCTGAAGCCCCGAACGCACGGAGGGGGAAGCGACGGTGCCTTTGCGGCAGATGTCGGCATCCCCGTGATCGACGGCATGGGTGCGGAGGGTGAATTTTCTCATACGGAGGAGGAATATGTTAAGGAGGATTCGCTTGTGCCAAGGCTGAAAATGTGTATTGATCTGATACAGTCTTTGTTTCACGAAATGCAGAAAAAGGGAGAGCAGCGTCATGAATAAGGAATATCTGGATAACATACGACAGCTTCTGAAAAAGCTGGAGAGCACTCAGGAGCAGCATATAGAAGATGTGGCACAGGTGTGCGCAGAAGCTATTTCGGAGGAGCATCTCCTCTATTTTTTCGGCACAGGTCATTCCCACATGATCTGTGAGGAGCCGTTTTACAGGGCGGGTGGCCTTGCGTGCATTTACCCTCTTCTGGAATCGGACCTTATGTTGCATGAAGGGGCCAGCAAGAGCAGTAGCTATGAAAGAATCGAAGGATTGGGAAATATTGTGATTTCTCACAGCTCTGTTTCCAAGGGGGATGTGCTCTTCCTAATTTCCAATTCGGGCCGCAACTGCGCCGTAATTGATGCAGCAATGGAAGCGAAAAAGCGGGGAGCGCTCACGGTTGCAATTACATCCCTTGAGCATGCCCGGCATGTAACCTCACGCCACTCAAGCGGATATAAGCTCCATGAAGTGTGCGATTATGTCTTGGATAATGGCGGCATCACAGGAGATGCATCCGTGAAACTAGAAAAAATGACACAAATGATTGGCCCGACATCCTCCGTGCTGGACAGCACAATTGTAAACCTTGTGATGGTAAATACAGTGGAAAAACTTTTGCACAGAGGAATTGTGCCACCGGTATTTACTAGCGCAAATACGGACGAGGGGGATGATGCGAACCGTTCGATTATTGAAAAATACAGAGCGAAAGTAAAAATTCTGTAGAGTTAAAAAAAAGAGAAGATGAGCAAAAGTATTCTTTAAAGCAGAGAGGAAGAGAGGAAGAATGAGACGACCAAAAAAATGTTTTGCAGTTATAATGATAATGCTTTTTTTATTTTCTGCTTGTAGCGCTGGGCAGAGTATTCCTTCATCCTCGATGAGCTCAGTGCCAATAGAAGAAAGCAAGCGAATGGTTATTTCCGATGAATTAAGGCAGACGGAGTTCCCTATTGTGGGAGCGTGGATGTGGCCGGGTAGCGTGTACGATATAACTGAGGATGAAGCACAGGAACTGTTTCAATCATATAAAGAATTAGGAATCACAGATCTCTATTTTCTGGTGAAAGGGACAAATGGGACAGTGTATTTCAATAAAACAAATACGGCAATTGAGAAAGCACACTCGGATCGCGATGTTTTAGATGAAGCTATTAACTTGGCGCATGCAAATGGTATACGGTTGCATGCTTGGTTCACCTCTGCAAACGATAAACTCTATAAAGAAAAAAATCCGGATGAAGGACTTTATCATTTTGTGCGCGGACGCGATAATGATGTAGTAAATATTACAAGTTCCCAATATACCGAATATATGAAAGCGATAATACGGGAGCTTGTTGCCAACTATGACATAGATGGCATCCATTTTGATTATATTCGCTACAACCATGTGTGTAACGGATGGGGTCCGGAAGATATTGAAGAACTTGAACGGAGAGGCGCAAATGTCGATCATTTAAAAGAGCTGATAGAAAAGACGTTCTATAGAGATGATAAAGACGATAAAGCTATTTTTGAAGCTTACAGCGCAGGAGATGAAGATGCCGTTATTTTTGCAAATATGCGCAGAGATAATGTGGTCCATTTTGCAAGAGAACTTACAGAAACCGTGCGGAGTATAAACCCCGATATCGTTATTTCAGCGGCGCTGATGCCTGAGGGAGCGTATGGCGATATATATGATGTTTCCGGAATAAATGGAGCTGCTTATGCAGATTTGCACTATGGACAAAATTATGAAGATGCGGCGAAAATGTATGATTACGTTATTCCAATGGAATATAGCGATGATTATGGGATGGATTCACAGTGGACGGTGAATTTGGCAGAAAATGCCGTTGCGGCGGGAAACACTGTCATAGTTGGGATTCAGGCATATACTCCAGCAACATCCGAAAGTGTAATGTCCAATGTCCTGGCAGTTTCGGAACAGATGGACAATAAAGTGATACAGGGAATTTGCCTTTTCAGAAGCGGTACTTTCAACTGCGCTAAGGTCACAGCAGATGATGAGGGCTTGCTGAAAGTGGATTTGTTGAACCAGACTGAGGAATTCAATATACAGACGGTGAGTATTGAGCTACCAAAAAACCTAAATATTTCCGACATTCAAGTGGGAGAACCTTTAAAAGAGAAAGTTGAAATTCTGACAAAAGATAACACTGTGGAACTTAAGTTCACGAATGGCGGCTTCTCTGTATTCAGCCCAATATCTCTATATATTAGAGCGGAGGGAATGTTGTCAGAACCGATTTTTGTTCGTATGCTGGGAGATGATGGTGCGGACATAGCAACGTACCAAACTTTTGTGGCGGATTCTGTAGTGTTTCCAGAATAAAGAAGAAACAGGAATGCGCAAAATGAAAACCTTGTGAATGCGTGTCACGAGACAAAAAATGCAGACGCCTGTTTTGCCCCTGTACGCGGCAAGCAGCAGTGAGCAAGTTAAGGTTTTGCGCCTTCCCAAATAAAGATGGGGGACAGAAAATGACAGAGCAGCTGAAGAAAAAAATAGGTCAGATGATTGTCGCCGGATTCCCTTCGCAAAAGGCTGACTGGCAGGCCACGCATCTTGTGGAAGAATTTTATGTTGGAAATTTTGCTCTGTTTAAAAGAAATATTGAAACCACGGAGCAAACCTGTGCATTGTGCGCGCAGCTGAACGAAATTGCATACAGGAAAAACGGCGTCCGGCCGCTGATTGGCGTCGACCAGGAGGGCGGCATGGTATCGCGAGTGTACGAGGGCGCGGCGATGATACCGGGACACATGATGGTAGCGGCCAGCCCGGAGGCGGACGTGCGCCAACTGGGGAAAAACATAGGTGAAATACTGTGTGCGATGGGCATCAACTCTGACTTTTCGCCTGTGCTGGATGTGAATTTGCAGCCGCTCAACCCGATCATCGGAGCAAGATCATATGGCGATGACCCAAACCGCGTGTCCCTGTTGGGGACGGAGATGATGAACGGGATGCAGGAAAGCGGCTCTATTCCCGTGTTGAAGCATTATCCGGGACACGGAAATGTGGAAAGCGACTCGCATCTTTCGGTACCCCGCAACAGCTCCGCGCGGGAGGCGCTCAAGGCGGTTGAATGGAAGCCGTTTGTCGATGCGTTTGCACATGGCGCGGAAGCGGTTATGACCTGTCATGTTTGTTATGAGAGTGTGGACCCAGTGTATCCGGCAACGTTGTCTAAGTGTATTATGACGAAAATATTGAGGGAAGAGCAAGGCTTCGACGGCATCGTAATGACCGACTGCATGGAAATGGACGCAATCCGGGCTTTTTACGGAATTGGTGAGGGCGCGGTACTGGCTGTTGAGGCGGGCTGCGACATGATTCTGTTTTCTCATACGTTCGAAGCGGTGAAGCAGGCTGTAGAAGCCCTGTATGACGCTGTGGAAAGCGGCCGCCTTTCAGTTGAGAGGATTGAAGAATCATACAACAGAATTATGCGGATGAAAAAACGGCATAAGTTGGATGAACCACCTTGCACGATCAATGTGGCGCGGACGAGGGCTCTCGTGCATTCGCTCCGTTACGAAGAGCTGAATGATTCGATTGCGCGGAAAGGTATCACGCTGCTTTATGACAACGGTGGGATAAAAAAACTTCAAAATGCCGTCGCCCCTTTGTTTATCGCTCCCGAAAGCCTGTCGGTTACCGGTGCGGAGGACAAAGAAAGACGGCCTATAAGCTTTGCGAAAATGATGGCGGAGCATTTTGGCGGCGACGCGCTGGTTGTTCCAATGAACGACATTGATCCAGCAGGCGTGGAAAAGCAGATAAAAGATGAGTGCGACATGGTTGTACTGGGAATCTACAATGCGCGCTTCCACGAAGGGCAGCAACGCCTGCTCGAGAGCCTGCAGCAGCGTGAGATGTCGCTGGTCGTGGTGATGCTTGGAGCGCCTTACGACGCGCCATTTGTGAAAAAAGTGGCGGCGCTTGTGGCGGCGTATGAATACACGTCGATTTCAATCAAAGCAGTGCAAAGAGCGCTGGAGGAAAATCGATTTTGGGGGCAGCTTCCAGTGAAGTTGGAGGAAAACTGCGTCAGCCAAGGAGGCCCCGGCGGACCCTAGAGGGTGAGAATATGGGAGGACAGGGCCGGCCGCTGTATCCAGTCCGGGGCCCCGAGCGACATTTTGACGGCATCGCCCTCCGTTCACAGCTTAAAAACAGTGCAGACAGCGCGTTTTCCGTATGCGCCGGCAAAAGAGCGGTTGCCCTCGGTTTTATTTTGTCAAAACAAGGAGTTTTCATGAAATATATCAGTCAACTTGATTATCCACATGTCCCTTATCCGACCGATACCGACCACCCCGCAAAAATCCGGGAAAGCGAGGAAACCATTGAGACATCCGGCTGCGGTATTTGCAGCTTGTGTATGGTAGTCGACCAGCTGACCACGGAAGAACTCTCCCTTCAGGAATGCATTCAAATGTCATTTGACATCCGGGCGAACCATGCCGTCGGTACAGATATGAAGATTTTAGGGCCAGTGGTCGCCGAAAGATATGCTCTCCGGTACTCTGCAACAGACGACGTACGGTCGATGATTTGCGCCGTACGAAACGGCGGACGTGCAATTGCAAATGTAGGGGGAGACCGCGAAGGCCATGCCGGCGTTTTTTCCCATGTGGGCCACTATATCGCGGTGATTGGCGCAAAAGAGAATGAAGTCTGTATTCTCGACCCTTCTCTGGAAAATGGAAAGTTTGAAAGCCCCGAGCGTCGCGGTAAGGTTCGCATGGATGGTTTTTTTGTCTATTGTAGCCCGGAGGTACTGGATAAGGATGCCTCCAACCGCGTTCCGCGCTATCATATTTTTGAGCGCAGATAAGGAGACGAAAAAAGCCTGACCGCGCTGCGCCCGTCCTAGCTTCATAGAGTTGTCGGCATTCAAAAAAGGACGAAGTAGCAGGTTGTCTTTTCAGATCAGGAGAATCATTCATGAAGCATGAACGTATAGCACTTACATGCCCCGGCGCATTTCTGGATACATATTTTCTTTCAGCTTCCAAGGAATTAAAGAGAAGCATGTGTAGACCTGCCGTTATAGTGTGTCCGGGCGGCGGATATGCGTATGTTGCAGACGGTGAAGCGGAACCCATCGCAATGGCTCTGTGCGGCCGTGGCTTCCACGCCTGTGTGCTGCGCTATCCCTGCGCGCCCGCCCGTTTCCCCGCCGCGCTGTGCGCGCTGGCCGAAGCCGTGGCCTGGGTGCGCGCGGGCGCCGCGGAGAACCATGTGGACCCGCGGCAGATCTCCGTATGCGGTTTTTCTGCGGGCGGGCATCTGGCGGGCAGCCTGGGCGTGTTTTGGAACGCGCCGTTCCTCGCTGCCGAAACCGGCCTTGTCCCCCAGGACATGCGCCCGGACAAAATGGTGCTTTGCTACCCCGTTATCACCGGCGGAGAATTTGCCCACAAGGGGTCTTTCGACAATCTGCTGGGCGCCGACGCGGACGCCGCCCGCCGCGCGGAGGTATCGCTGGAACAGCATGTAACAGCGAACACGCCGCCTGCATTTTTGTGGCACACCTGGACCGACCGGGCGGCGCTTGTGGAAAATACGATGCTGTTCGCCATGGCCCTGCGCCGTGCGGGCGTGCCGTTTGAGTCCCACATCTACTCCGTGGGCGGGCACGGGCTGTGTCTTGCTACACGCGAAACGGAAAACATGACAGGAGACAATGTGCAGAAAGAATGTGCCGGATGGTTCGACCTGATGGTTTCTTGGCTTGAAAGAGAGAAAAACTGACATATAAAAGAAGGTTATGTTATGAAATGTGAACGCATCCCTCTCGGCACCCAGGGCGCGTACCTGGACACCTATTTTCTGGCGGATTCTCCCGAGCTGAAGGCGGGCGCGTGCCGTCCAGCCGTTGTCGTATGTCCGGGCGGCGGGTACGCCTATACCAGCGACCGCGAGGCCGAACCCATCGCGCTGGCCCTGTGCGCCCGCGGCTTCCACGCCTGTGTGCTGCGCTATCCCTGCGCGCCCGCCCGTTTCCCCGCCGCGCTGTGCGCGCTGGCCGAAGCCGTGGCCTGGGTGCGCGCGGGCGCCGCGGAGAACCATGTGGACCCGCGGCAGATCTCCGTATGCGGTTTTTCTGCGGGCGGGCATCTGGCGGGCAGCCTGGGCGTGTTTTGGAACGCGCCGTTCCTCGCTGCCGAAACCGGCCTTGTCCCCCAGGACATGCGCCCGGACAAAATGGTGCTTTGCTACCCCGTTATCACCGGCGGAGAATTTGCCCACAAGGGGTCTTTCGACAATCTGCTGGGCGCCGACGCGGACGCCGCCCGCCGCGCGGAGGTATCGCTGGAGCAGCATGTGACGCAGGACACGCCGCCCGCGTTCCTGTGGCACACCTATACCGATCCCGGCGTACCCGTGGAAAACACGATGCTGTTCGCCATGGCCCTGCGCCGTGCGGGCGTACCGTTTGAGTCCCACATCTACTCCGTGGGCGGGCACGGGCTGTCCCTTGCCAACGAGCTGACGGAAAACACCGCCGGCGCGGGCGTGCAGGCGGAGTGCACGGGCTGGGTGGATCTGGCCGCCGGCTGGCTGCGCCGCTGACGTACAGCGCCGCGCGCCGCATCAAAAAGCGCGCCGGGACCGGCGCGTCAGGGAGGAAATATTTATGCCGTTCATCAATGTAAAAACCAATATCCCCGTATCCGAAAACGCACAGGAGGCGCTTAAGACACGGCTGGGGCAGGCCATCGAGGCCATTCCCGGCAAAAGCGAGGCCTGGCTGATGGTGGGCGTGGAGCCCGAGTGCGCGCTGTGGTTCCAGGGCACCGACGCCCCCGCCGCGCTGGTGGAGGTATCCGTTTACGGCGGCGCGGAGCCGGACGCCTACGATGCACTGACGGCCCGCGTCTGCGAACTGCTGGACGCCGTGCTGGACATCGACCCCGCGCGGGTATACGTCAAATACGCCGAAACGCCCAACTGGGGCTGGAACGGCGGAAACTTCTGAGCGCGGGGCCGGCAATGAAGAATACGACGCTGTGCTACATCGAACAGGGAAGCCGCTGCCTGATGCTGCACCGCACCAAAAAGGCCAACGACGAAAACGAGGGCAAGTGGATCGGTGTAGGCGGCAAGTGCGAGGAGGGCGAAAGCCCCGAAGACTGCCTGCTGCGCGAGGTGCGGGAGGAAACGGGCCTGATGCTGACGGACTGGCGGTACCGGGGGCTTGTGACGTTCGTGTCGGACGTGTGGCCCACGGAGTATATGCATCTTTTCACCTCGGACGCGTTCGAGGGTACGTTGGCCGGGCCGTGTGTCGAAGGCGAGCTGGCATGGGTGGAAAAGAGCGCGGTGCCGGGCCTGCCGCTTTGGGAGGGCGACCGCATTTTCCTGCGCCTGCTGGCGCAGGAAGCGCCGTTTTTCTCTCTTAAGCTGGTATACCGCGGCAGCACGCTGGTATCGGCATCTCTGAACGGGCGGCCCTGCCCGCCGGAACCGGCCGGCACGCCGTAATCCGGGCGCGGCGCGCTTCAACGATTGAGGGAGGTTTTGTATGAAGGAACAGACGCGGGCCGAGCCCCGCTTTTCCCTGTGCGGCCTGAACTGCGGGCTGTGCCCGATGTACCACATCAGCGAGACGGAGCACTGCACGGGCTGCGGCGGCGCGGGCCGTCCCTCCTGCGCGGTGCAGCGGTGCGCGCGGGAGCACGGCGGCGTGGAATACTGCTTCCAGTGCACGGAATATCCCTGCGCCCGTTACACCAGGGCCGAGCCTTATGACTCCTTCGTGCCCCACCGCAATGTGCAAAGAGATTTTGCCCGGGCGGCCCGGGACGGACTGGACGCATATCGGGCCATGCTGGAGGAAAAGGAGGCGCTCTTGCGCTTTTTGCTGCGGGAATACAACGACGGACGGCGGAAAAGCCTGTTCTGCACGGCCGTCAACCTGCTGGAGCTTGCGGACGTACGGGAAACCGTGTCCCTGCTGCGGCGGCAGACGCCCCCGGACGCCGCCCTCCGGGAAAAGGGCGCGCTGGCCGCGCGGCTGCTGCAGGAGGCCGCGGCGGCAAACGGCATATGTCTGAAGCTGAACCGGAAGAAAAAGTAACGGAGGCCGACGGATGGATATTGCAAAACTGGACCGTTTTATGCAGGCGCGCCCCGCACAGGAGGAGGGCGTGCGGTGGCTTGCTCCATTTGAACCGCCCCTCGTGCTGGAGGGATTTGCCTTTTTCGAGCAGAACGGCGCATACCGCCGCCTGCCGCTGGATTCCGACGCGGTATTTTCCCGCGCCGGGCGAGCCGCCCTCACCGAGCTGGGCACAAATACAGCGGGCGGCTGCATCCGTTTTCGCAGCAGTACGGGACGCGTGCTTGTCCGAGCACGTCTTGCGGCTGCTTGCGCCATGCACCACATGCCCTCCACCGGACAGGGCGGTTTTGACTGCTATCTGCGCAGGCCGGGCGGCGCATGGCGTTACGCCGGGCCCAGTGTGTTCGGCCACGGAGAAACCGCATATACCGCCGCATTGTGGAGCGGAGGGGACCGGGAGGAAAAGGAATTTCTAATTCATTTTCCGCTGTATATGGGCGTGAAAGAGGTATGGGTGGGCGTTGACGCGGACGCCTCTGTGGCCGCGCCCGCGCCCCGTGCCGTAAGCGGCGCGGCCGCCGTCTACGGCACGTCCATCGACCAGGGCGGCTGCGCTTCCCATCCGGGTATGGCTTTCCCCGCCATCCTTGCCCGTGCGCTGGACGTACAGATCTATAACTTCGGCTTTTCGGGCAACGCATGCCTGGAGCCGGAGATGGCGGACGTACTGGCGCGCGTGCCGGGCCTGCGCCTGCTGGTGGTGGACGCTGAAGCCAATGCCGGGCCGCTTGGCTGTCTGGGCCGCCTGCCCGCTTTCCTGGCGCGACTGCGCGCGGCATGCCCGCGGCTGCCCATTCTGGTGGTCAGCGCGCCGCTCGGTCCTCTGGAGGCCCAACAGCCGGACCGCGTGGCGCAAAAGGATGCCTGGCGGGCGGCGCAGCGTGACGCTGTGGAGCAGGCACGCGCGGGCGGCGATGCAAATATCGCTTTCCTAGACGGCCGCACGCTCTGGCCGGACGGCGGTGAAGAATATACTGTGGACGGCGTGCATCCCACGGACCTGGGCTTTTATTTCATGGCCCGCGGCCTTCTCCCCGTGCTGTTGCCTTACCTGACAGAAGAATGAGTCCCCCAAAAAAGATGCAGCGCCGTAAAACGATTTACGGGTGCAACCGGCCGGTTGCACCCGTTTTTCTGTATCCTTTATAAAGGTTTTTCTTGAGGGACGCCCTATTCTCCCATATAATAAAACAGGACGGCAAACGACATTTTGGAGGGATAGCATGGACAGACCAATTACAACATTGTTTATGTTAATGTCCGTTGATGGCAAAATAAGCACTGGTGCGACAGACGATTTGGACATAGACAAAGACTTTCCTAAAATTGCGGGGGTTCGTGAAGGGTTGCATCAATATTATGAAATAGAGCAGACGACAGATCTGTGGTCGCTCAATTCTGGCCGCGTCCAAGCTAAACTGGGTGTCAACACAAAAGAAATGCCCGACAAAACACCCGTTTCCTTTGTAATAATTGATAATGATCATTTGAACAAAAATGGCGTACTCTATTTTTGTTCCTTAGCAAAAGAATTTGTATTAATCACGTCTAATGCAAACCATCCGGCCTTTGATGTAGATGAAAGCAATCTGCATATCATACGCCAAAATGGTCCCTCACTGAAAGAGGCACTTGCTGAACTCAAATCAGAATACGGTTGTGAAAGAATAACGATACAAAGCGGAGGTACGTTAAACAGTTTATTTCTTCATGAAAAGTTATTCGATTATATTGATATCGTCATCGCCCCTGTTTTGATCGGCGGCAAAGATACGCCCACACTCATTGACGGAAAATCCCTGTTGTCCGAAAGTGAATTATCAAAAATTGGCGTGCTGAAGCTGCAAGAATGCATGGTTTTGAAAAAGTCGTATTTACGATTGCGTTATAAAGTGATCCACTGACCAAATCCCGATTTGAATTCCTCAAAATCATAGGCATTCGCCGCTGATTATAGGGCGTTAATGAAGTCCTCTGAAACCGCCCCAAACAAAGGATTTTTCGCAATCTGCTCACCGAATCCCTTTATTAAATGTTACACCGTTTCTACAACGCCCGCGCAGCTCATAAGGGCAAAAGCAAGGGCAAGAAAAACCCATAACAGGATATAACAAGGTGTGGCAATCGGGAGCCTGTGACATATGTGCGAATACATCAACGGAACTATTATACAGGAGGATTTCACAATGGAAAAGACCATTTATAACGAAAGCAACGGTTTATGGTACGAACTGCAGGGCGATTACTACATTCCATGCTTGACAGTACCAGCCGAAGAAGAAAAACCTATTGGCATTTGGGGGCAGCGGCATCTGCGGCACATAAAGCAGGAGCGAAAAGCTCTTTACACGGAACTGCTGACCAGCGGCAGGCTGAATACATACCTTGCCGACATCAACGAACAGGCAGCGGAACAAATGCTCCTGCTGACAGAGCAAATGGCCGAACGTGAGGGGGTCACCGAACAGCTCAAAGCGCAGGATCAGATGCAATGGGTGCAGCGGATGAATAACATCCGTGACAGGGCAACAGAGATCGTTAATCATGATCTGATCTACATATAAGGTAAAGGTATCGGGCGGCGGGGAGCAATCCCCGCCACTCTTATCTCTTTTGACAAATAATTGTACGGCTTATTCAGAAGTAGATATAGGTAGGAGTATATTCTCCGCCCAAATTTGCAATCAGCTTTGCTTTGGAGTGTGGCCAGAAAAAATGTGTTGCTTTGTTGTTTGAACAACATACAATCCTTCTAAGTATGTTTATAATAAATACAGAAAAATACAAAGGAGGTCTATCACTATGGCAAAGAAGCTTGATTTGAATAAAACTGTCTATGAATTGACACAGGAATACCCTGAGCTGATCGAGATCATGGCAGGGCTCGGTTTTACCGAGATCATTAAAAAGCCCATGCTGCACTCCGTCGGCAAGATCATGACGATTCCCAAAGGCGCGAAGATGAAGAATATCTCTATGATGGATGTCGTGACAACCTTGATGGGCAAAGGCTTCGAGCTTGTCGGTGAGATGCCGGACATGTCTTCTGCGCCGCAGGCTGGTGCGGAGAAAACAAATGTGAACAATCCTCCCGCAAGCCGCACCGAACAGCTCAAGACCTATCTGAAAAGGCTGGGCGAAGGCGAAAAACTGGAGACTGTACGGGCGGACTTCGTCCGTGAGTTTAGCGACGTCGAGGCATCGGAGATCATGCAGGCGGAACAGGAGCTCATGAAAGAGGGAACACCGCTTTCTGAAGTGCAGAGGCTCTGCGACGTCCACTCCGCCCTGTTCCATGGCGCGACAACCGAGGAGAAAATAGCCAATGCAGAAAAGGAAGTCGAAGCCTCCCTCCTGCGAAAAAAGGCGCATGAGGAGCTGGCGAAGAGAGACTCCTTCCCCAAAAAGGACTACACGGATAAGAACGCCCGCGCCGCCGAACTGGAGGCAATAGCCGGGCATCCTCTGTACACGCTGACAAAAGAAAACGACGCGCTTACCGATTTGCTTGCCAGATTTAAGGAGGGCAAGGATGAATCGCTTATCCCGGCGATTCGTGATCTTTCGATCCATTATGCCAAAAAGGGCGATATGCTCTATCCCCTGCTGAAGGTGAAATACGGCGTCTCCGGTCCCTCCGATGTGATGTGGACGGTGGACGACGAGATTCGCGATGAACTTAGTGCGCTTGCAAAGGAAAACGATCACGGCGCAGAATGGAGCGCCAGGCTGGACGCCGTGCTGACCCGGGCCGAGGAAATGATCTACAAGGAGCAGAACATCCTGTTCCCAATCTGCGCAGTGAACTTCACAGAGGAGGAATGGTACGGCATCTACCACGACGAGAAGGATTACGACCTGTGCTTCGGCGTGGAACAGGAACGCTGGGAGACTGTGGAGGGCAGGAAGGTTTCCACAGTCTTCGATGCGGTGGGCGAGATCGTAATGCCCGGCGGTCACATGACCGTGGAACAGCTGACCGCGCTTTTGAATACGATCCCGATGGAAATTACCTTTGTGGATGCGGATAACATTAACCGCTTCTTCAATGAAGGACCGAAGGTCTTCAAGCGCCCCGGCATGGCCATTGACCGGGAAGTGTTCTCCTGCCATCCGCCAAAGATCGAGCCGATGGTGCGCCAGATCATCGACGATTTCAGGAACAATCGCCGTGACGAGGTGCCTGTCTGGATGGAAAAGGGTGGCCGCACGATGCTGGTGAAATACATGGCGGTGCGTGACAATTCAGGAGCGTATCTCGGTACGGTGGAGCTTGTGCAAGACATGGAGTTTGCAAAAACATTTTTTCTTGGCGAAAACAAGTAGTGCCGGGTAAAACAAAAGTCTTCCCGTCTAAGTCGGCGAGAAGACTTTTTGCTTAATAATCATGTTGATCCATTTAGCGTGAACTCGTTCTTGTGGTAAGTAATCAATCCGTCCTTCTGCATCTTGGACAGTTCATTGGACATGGCGCTGCGGTCTACGGCAAGATAGTCGGCAAGCTGCTGGCGGTCGAAGGGAATGGTAAAGCGCGAGCTTCTGTGTTCCAGCGCCTGCTCCGAAAGATAAGAAAGCAGGCGTTCCCGGAGAGATTTTGACGCGGTATGCATCATGCGCGAAGAGAGATTCAGGTTCTTCTGTGCGGAAATCCGAAGCATATTCTGAATGATGCGGGTATGGAATGCGCATCCTCTCGGGCAGGTAGTCAGCATATTCCGCATACTCAGAAAGAGTACTTCGGTCTCCTCGCAGGCAACAACGTCGCAAAGCAGCTCCTTGCCGGGAATTGCCGCATAGTTTTCTGCAAAAACCTGTCCTTTTCCCACATGACCGAAAATATGGCTGTTTCCCCAGTAAAAATTGACGACGATATTCACACTGCCGGATTCCACAAGCCCGATTTCGCTGACAGAGGACCCCGCCCGGATAATAATCTCATCCTTTTTGTATTTGCGCTCTTTCGCACCCAGGCAGCTAAGCAGCTCCGAGATTTCGCTCTCGCTGATTCCATGAAACAGCGGCGTGTTGGAAAGAAAAAAAGTATTCATGAAAATCATCCTTCCGTTGTTGCAACAACATACGCGTTGTTTCGATTATAGTATAATCAGAGCAGAAAATCAAGAACAGGGAGGAAAAACTTATGGGAACCACAGTTGTAAACAGGAAAACCTTGATCGGTGAAATCGTAAACCAGTACCCGGAAACGGCGGAGGTGCTGCTCGGAATCGGTATGCACTGCCTCGGCTGTCCAGCTTCCCAGGCGGAGAGTCTTGAGGATGCCTGCGCCGTTCATGGGGTTGATCCTGAAAGCGTCATAAAGGCCATCAACGATAAAATCGCCGATAGCGGAAAGTAAGCGGATCATGAGCGCATTTTTAGGACCAATCCACTTCTGGCTGTATAACAAGATTGGCAAGCAGGAGGAACTCACCAAAGCGATTGCCTCCATGGCTGCCGGGAACGGCTGGATTTCAGATCGTACTGCTTACATCAGAGACCTGCCCGCATTGGAAGACGTCATTGATGAAAGCAATATCCACGGCTGGCTTCAAGATCAGATTCATGATGCGGAAACGAGGTATGCGGATTTGATTCAGACTGTCCTTACCACGCATCCCGAAAGATTGGAGGAAATCAGCAAAGTCGCGTTTCGCTATGGCCGGAGGAACGGAAGGGACGCAGAAAAAGCTACGGACGTTTTCCGCATCTTTGAAGATTTCTTCGTCAACGGTATGCCGTGTGACAGAGTGAATGCTGTCGTAACTGAATCCGATGATGAAGTCTCTTGGCAAATGACGCAGGATATTCACGCACAGTACTGGAACGGAGAGACGAATATCTACTACGAGCTCCGAGACTGCGTGATGCGCGGCATGTTGGATGGTACTCCTTTTGCGCTTGACAGTCGGGACGATGCCCGCTTTACGATCAAAAGAACATGATGATGAAGGAGAAGGTCGGAGAAGTATTCTCCATCGCAATGGACAATCCGGCGATTCCCGGCTGCACGATCTCCAAAGCCGTGCATGACGGAGCAAACGACATCATTTGCTTTTCCTTGGCCAGGAATACGGATATCAGCGCAGAGATTTATCCGTATCACAAACTGATTATTATGGCGGAAGGCGTCATAGAGATCTACGGGGCAGACGGCTTTAGGCGGAACCTCCATACCAGCGAGAGCATTATAACCCTAACGGATACACCGATGGGAATACGAACAGCGGAAGGTGCTGTTTATACAGAAGTTTCGATCAGGAGGAGCGATATCATGAACGAGGCAATCAAGGCGGGTGAAGTTTTCAGACTGGCAGAAATTGTCCCCTATCAGGACGGCAAGATCGTCAACATGGATGTCGTGCATAACGACAAGATGAAGTTTGTTATCATGGCCTTTGATGCGGGCACCGAATTGTCCGAACACGCCGCTCCGGGCGAAGCGCTCATCTTCGTGTTGGATGGCGAGGGCGTGATTGGCTACGAAGGAAAAGAACATCCCATCAAAGCCGGTGAGAATTTCCGTTTTGCCAAAGCAGGAATTCACAGCGTCAAGGCAGCCAAGCGGTTTAAGATGGCACTGCTGTTGACCCTAGAATCATAAAAACGAAGAAGGCGAAGATCTGACAAGGGTGTAACCATCGTGCGCATGGAGGTGCCCTGCTGCGGAGGCCTCGAAATGGGGGCAAAAAATGCGCTTCAAGCAAGCGGCAAGTTCATCCTGTGGCAGATTGTGACGATTTCCCGCGACGGAAGAATTCTTGATTAAATGAGGAGAAAACGAAATGGACAAGTACCTATGTGAGCCCTGCGGATATATCTACGATCCGGCGATCGGCGATCCGGAAGGTGGAATAGCTCCGGGAACAGCATTTGAAGACATTCCCGATGATTGGGTGTGCCCAATCTGTGGTGTGGGAAAAGACATGTTTGTAAAGGCCGACTAAGTGAATGGCAAAAACGAAAGGAGCAAAAACCAATGAAAAAATGTGAAATGTTCTGCTATCAGTGTCAGGAGACGGCGAGGGGCACCGGCTGCACAAAGGTCGGCGTATGCGGAAAGAGACCCGAACTGTCGTCCATGCTCGATCTGCTGATCTATGTGACGAAGGGGCTTTCCTGCGTGACCACTAAACTCCGGGAGGAAGGAAAAGAGATCGGAAAGGACGTCAACCATCTCGTGACCGTCAACCTGTTTACTACGATTACCAACGCGAACTTCGATCGCGACGCAATCGTTGCGAGAATCAAGGAAACGCTCAAAGTCAAGGAAGACCTGCGCTCGAAGCTGACTGACCTGGACTCCCTGCCGGAAGCGGCGCTTTGGAACGGAAGCGAGAGTGAGTTCGACGCAAAAGCGGATTCCGACGCGGTCGGCGTTCTCTCGACGGAGAATGAAGACATCCGTTCCTTGCGCGAGATGATTACCTACGGTCTCAAGGGGCTTGCGGCATACTCCAAGCACGCCAACGCCTTGATGCAGGACAACGAAAAAATCGACGCTTTCCTTCAGCGCGCACTGGCAAAGACTTTGGACGATAGCCTCACAGTTGACGATCTGGTGGCGCTGACGCTGGAGACCGGGAAGTTCGGCGTGGACGGCATGGCGCTTCTCGATTCCGCCAATACCGGCGCATACGGAAATCCTGAAATCACAGAGGTCAATATCGGCGTCCGGAACAACCCCGGCATTTTGATTTCCGGTCATGACCTGAAGGATCTGGAACAGCTTCTGGAGCAGACAAAGGGCACGGGAGTGGACGTCTACACTCACTCCGAAATGCTTCCTGCGCACTATTATCCGGCATTCAAAAAGTACGATCACTTTGCAGGGAACTATGGAAACGCATGGTGGAAGCAGAAGGAGGAGTTCGAGACCTTCAACGGACCGATTCTCATGACCACGAACTGCATCGTTCCTCCTGCCGATTCCTACAAGGACAGACTGTGGACAACCGGTGCCGCAGGTTATCCGGGATGCCGCCACATCGAAGGCGAGTACGGAACCGTCAAGGACTTCTCTGCCATCATCGAACAGGCTAAGACTTGTGCACCGCCGCAGGAAATCGAAACCGGAAGCATCATCGGCGGTTTTGCGCACGAGCAGGTCTTTGCTCTGGCGGATAAGGTCGTGGAGGCCATCAAGTCCGGCGCGATCCGCAAGTTTGTAGTTATGGCGGGCTGCGACGGCAGAATGAAGTCCAGAGAATATTACAAGGAATTTGCTGAAAAACTGCCGAGGGATGTGGTAATTCTAACCGCAGGCTGTGCCAAGTACAAGTACAACAAGCTTGCTTTGGGAGATATCGGCGGCATTCCCCGCGTGCTGGATGCCGGACAGTGCAACGACTCTTATTCTCTGGCGCTGATTGCCCTGAAATTGAAGGAGGTCTTTGGGCTGGACGATGTCAACGACCTGCCGATTGCGTTCAATATCGCATGGTACGAGCAGAAAGCAGTCATTGTGCTTCTCGCCCTGTTGTATCTGGGCGTCAAGAATATCCATCTGGGTCCGACGCTCCCCGCCTTCCTCTCTCCCAATGTGGCGAAGGTGCTGGTGGAGAACTTCGGCATCGCCGGTATCGGCACGGTGGACGAAGACCTAAAGCTTCTTGTCGGTGAGACAGCATAAAAACATACCTTCAGTTTATATTGACGCCCTGCAAGCCTCAAACTTGCAGGGCGTTCCTATGTATGCACCGCAGGGGCTTCCTGCGGTGTATTTTTCTGTCTTAGCGTCCTCTGTCATAATCGTGGCTGCGGGGTCGTGTTTGCTGCCGCCGTGCGTCATTCCGGCGTTTGGCCTCCGCCTCCATATCCCGGAGCTTCTTTCGGATGCTCTCCTTTTCAGGCGGTTTCTGCTGGGGCTGCTGCCCTCCGTGGACTTGCCGCTCCCATGCGGCCAGGTCACGGTTGTACTGCTCCACAAGGGCGGTGGCGTCGTCATACGTCCTCTTGAACGCCTGTACGTCGGGGTAACCGTCCTCTTTGAGGATACCGGGCAACAGGTCCATCCGACGGTCAATTTCCTGTTGTACACCTGAAATCTTTTCCTGTAAGGCCTTACGCTCTTTGCCCCTGAAAAGCCCGGTCGTCTCGGCAAGCTGCTTTTCCAACTTTGGAAGCTCCCCGTGCATGAGTTGCTTGATGGCCCTGGCTTCGTCCTGTACCTTGACCATCAGCTTCTGCATGGTGCGGTATTCCGCCATATCAACTGACAGCGTAGGCTTGGGCGGGATCTCTGTCTCCCGAATCAATACCTGTAGGATTTCCTTGGCCTTTTGGATGATACCCCGGAACAGTCCCGGCAGCCAGCCGTGCTTCTGTACGGACCGGGTGGCCTCGTCGTAGACGTGTTCATTTCTGATCTCTATGATCTTGGATTCTTCGATCCCGGATACCAGCGCCATATCCGCCGTCCTGTTCCAGTCCTGCCGTGCGGCATTATCCGCCTCGATCTCAGCCTCTTTCGGATTGTTCTTCCCGATCTTCTTGGTGGGGAGGTAGACGCTGTTCGGGTCAAAGACCTTTAGCCGCCTCTCCGGGTCGTGAATGTGGCGGTTGATCAGAGCGGTGTAGAACTGCTTGGCTTCATCCAAGAAAAGCTCATTCTTGAATACCTCGTCCTTTGCCGTGAACAGGTGTTTTTCGTAGGCCTCGCCTTTCTTGATGACGATACAGCCCTCACGAATTTGGCCATCCTCACCGGGGATCTCCTTCTTTGTCCGTACCCGCTTGCCGAGTTCATCATAGAACACGCTGCGGGTGGCGATCTTGACCTCCGGCTCTGGCAGCAAGCGCCGCTCTGAAAAGATCAGATGGATATGATAGTTTTTCTTCGTCTTGTTGTGGTGGAGCGCCGAGACACATTCCACGTCGTACCGCTTCTTGAACTGCTCCGTGAACTCCCGCAGCACCTGGTTGGGATCAAACTTCGTGTATTCCTCCGGCAGAGCAATGATTAATTCCCGCGCCTCGATACATTTTCCCTCTGTCCCGAAGCGTTTGAATTCTTCCTGACACTCCTTCGCCAGATCGTTCCAGAAGGTCATATCTTCCCTTGTGGAGAAGGTGGCGTAGAGGTATTCCTGCCGCTTGGGGTCTGAGATATACGATATTCTTCCCTTGACATTGGACAGCTTCGACATCTGGATAAAGCTGTGCCGTGCCATCGTTCACCTCCGTTCTTTCGCCTTTCGTCTCCCCGTATGTTGTCACGCCGCCGCAGCGGTGGGACAACACCGGAAAGCGCCGGGCGGTTTCCGGCTGCGCCTCTGTCCGTTAACGCCAGGACAGAGACGCAGGCCCTCCGCAGGAGCGAAATACCCCTTGTACAAATCGCCAGATTTGTGCGAGGGGTGTATTTCGCTCTCAAACGGCGAGGCCTTTTACCTGCTGAATCCATCCTTAGCGCACCTCCCGGACGTCTGCCTGATTGAGAAGGTTTCTCCCTTGATTGACGGTCATGAAGTTCTCCAGCGCATCCCTTCGGATGATCGTCTTTCGTCCCACTTTGAGCACGGGCAGCTTGCCCCAGTCCACCAGCTTGCGCATGGTGTTCCGTCCAATTCCGGACATTTCGGCGGCTTCTTCGATGGTCAGTCCCATTTTGATGTTCGTCATAATATTACCTCCTTTCGTAAATACTCATTTTGCAACCATCGCTCCGCCATTATACTTATTCTGCTATCGTTTGTCAACCTGTTTTGGCGTCATTCAAAGTTATTTTACAAATAGATATGCAAAATGGTGTTGCAAATTAAAATCATCTGTGGTATAGTAGACTCGTTAGGAGGTGAAAGCCTTGAAGGAAAAGAAATCGTTCGGCCCAAAACAGGTCGGTGAGCGTATCCGTGAACGCCGGACAGAGCTGAAGCTCTCCATGCCGGAGTTGGGAAAGCGGCTCGGGGTCAACAAGTCCACCATCCAGAGATATGAGGCAGACGGGGTCGATCCGAAGCGCACCATGATCATAGACGGGCTGGCTCACGCTTTGCTCACTACCTCAGAATGGCTGACAGGACTATCCGAAGATAAGGAATACAATAGCTATACCGTCTGCCAGATGGATCTGGAAAAGCATGTAAAGGACTATCTGGAAACATTGACAGCCTCCGTAAAGGGAGAACCGCACCAGCAGCTTTTAACCACCTTCCTTGGACAGCTTGTTGATCTGTATGCTGTCCTTGCCAAGTATTGGGCGCTTTCCATGACAAAGATTGACGCTGTGGCAGAGGACGAGGGGCTTAAAGAATCTATCGGCAGATACGCCATCAACATCGGATCCATCACGGAGCAGGTCTACCGGAAGGAAATGGCGGAGCCCATAGAGGACATGAAGCAATATCTGGACGGTATCCTCCACCTTTACGATGAAGGGCGGACAAAGACCAGGCTTCAGGAACAGTTCGGCATGGTAGAGGAAGCACAGAGAAAGTTCAGAGAAGCATCCGCAGAGATAGCGGAGCATGAAGGTACATAAGTACCGTGGCACCTTGAAAAACGAATACGGGAACGAAAAAAGCCGGTCATAAAGACCGGCGGATATGGTAAAGTTATCGCACAGCGATTACTTTTACGCACAACCATATGTCACAGACCCGATTGCCACGGATACGGAAAGGAGAAAAGTATTTATGGCAAAAGGATCTGTCAGAAAGAAAGGCAAAAAGTGGTACTACCGCTTCTACGTGGAAAACGAGAGCGGAAATCTGGTGCAGAAGGAATACGCCGGAACAGAAAGCAAGTCCGAGACGGAAGCCCTGCTCCGAAAGGCGATGGAGGACTACGAGGCAAAGAAGTTCGTTGCCAGGTCCGAAAATGTCACGGTGGGCGATCTGCTGGATATGTGGATTGAGGAAGAAGTCAAGCCCGGCAATCTCTCCAACGGCACGGTGATGGCCTATCAGGGCGCTGTGGGGCGCATCAAGCAATTCCCCATCGGCAGCCGGAAGCTCAAAACCGTGACCTCGGAGCATTTGCAGATGTTCTTCGATCTCCTGTCCTTCGGAGGCACCAATGCCGACGGAACGAAGGTCAAGCCCATCAGCAAGGGCTATATGCGGCAGTTCTCGGCGGTGATGCAGGGAGCGTTCCGGTTTGCGGTCTTCCCCAAGCGGCTCATTACCTTTAACCCCATGCAGTATATCAAGATCAGGCAGAAGCAGGAATGCTACGAGCTGTTCAATGAGGACAGCGAGGACGGGCTGACAGTCCCGACGATTTCCTATGATCAGTTCAAGACCCTGACGGACTATCTGAAAAAGAAGGATAACCCGGCGCTCCTGCCCATTCAGATCGCCTACTACACCGGGCTTCGGATCGGCGAGGTCTGCGCCCTCACATGGCAGGACATTGACCTCAAGGAGCAGACCATCACGGTGCGGCGCAGTATGCGCTACAACGGGGCAAGGCACAAGACGGAGGTCGGCACCACCAAGCGGAGCAAAATCCGCACGGTAGACTTCTGTGACACGCTGGCGACGATCCTCAAGGCAGCCAGGACCGAGCAGCACAAAAACCGCTTCAAGTACGGCGAGCTATACAGCCTGAACTACTATAAGCAGGTGCAGGAAAAAGGCCGCAGCTACTATGAGCTGTACAGTCTGCAAAGGTCGGAGGAAGTGCCGGTGGACTACCGGGAGATCGACTTCGTTTGTCTCCGCCCGGACGGGTGCTTTGAATCGTCCAGCACGGTCGGCATTGCCTGCCGGACAGCCTCAAAGAAGATTCCGGGGCTTGAGGGCTTCCACTTCCATCAGCTTCGCCACACGTTCACCAGCAACCTGCTCTCCAACGGGGCAGCGCCGAAGGACGTGCAGGAGCTTTTGGGACACGCCGACGTCAGTACCACCATGAACATCTACGCTCACTCGACAAGGGAAGCGAAACGCTCATCAGCCCGCTTGCTGGATAAGGTAGTAGGCGACTGATAAAAAGTTTCCCTTGTTTTGTCCCACAAGGGCAAAAACAAGGGAAAACGGAGCTTTTTATGGTAGCAGACCTGCGGAAAATGCAGGAAAATCAAGGGGTTTCAGAGAATCGGATAGATAAATACGGATTTATCGGGATGCACCTGAAAAAAGCACGCCAAAGCTTCCCTTGCGCAAACAGGGCTTTCAGCACCAGCCCGCCGCCTTGAAGCAGGCTTCCGCCATAACGCCGGCTCTGTCTTTGCTGCGGAGCGCCTGCTCCAACTTCTTGCGTACAAAAGGCCGGGCACCCCTTTCGGATACCCGGTCTCATTTTTTCAAAAGCCTTTGCAGCGCGGCGTCGTCCAGCAGGTTCACGGTTTCAAACTTTCCTTTGTAAAATACGGCCCAGTTGTTGAAAACACAAGGCAGCTCCTTCGCCTTTTGCAGCGTATCCACCCGGACGAGGGACAGCGGCACGCCGTTCGCCCCGCAGTACCGTTCCACCCGCTCCACGCGCTGAAGGATATACGGGCACTGCATATCGTAGAAGACCGTCAGCTCCTTGTTTTCGATCTGTTGCTTTTTCGCATGGGGCGCAAAGCGGGGCTTTGTCCCGTCGAAGGAAAGCGCCAGCAGCTCATAGCCGTTTGGCGCAGTATCCACTGTCTGAAAACCGAATTTTTTTGCAAAGGCCTGGTCTGAAAGCCATGCCTTTTGCTTTTCTGCGCCCAGCATGCACACGCCGGACTTTCCTTTTGCCCGGGCGTCGGCCAGACAGTATTCCATCAATGCCCGTCCGTAGCCTTTGCCCTTGCTTTCCCCGCAGACCCACAGACAGTAGATATAGTAATAGCTGTCTCCCAGCACCGGCGTCCATGCGGTTTCAAGAGGGGCGTATTCGATGAATACCGTAGCCTTTGCGTTCAGCTTGCGGAAAATGTGGCCCTCCTTCAAGCGGTCCGCCAGCCACTGCCGTTTCGCTTCCACGCCCGGATGCGCCTTTTTGCTGCGTATGATGCAGCACAGATGTTCGCCGTCCAAATTTTCCGGCGTCAGGTTTATAAATCCGGCGTCCATGGCTTTTCTCCGCCTTTCCGTTTTTCTTTCAACAAAAGCCGCTGCGTTTGCAGCGGCTTTTTGGCCTGTCTTCTGCGATTCAGCCCCGGTAAGCCCTGCGCAGCAGCAAGGCTGCCGCCGCGGCCAGCGCAAGCGCCGCAGCCAGCACGCACGCCCACAGCAATGCGCCCGTGGCCACGCCCGTCTGGGGCAGAGCCGCGCCGGAAGTTGTGTCCTGCGCGGGCACGGCCTCCCATTTTGCATACAAAATGGTATCCTGCTCCACCGTGTCCGCGGCAAAGTCCCAGGCGTCCGTCCGCGCAGCGTCCCTGTACCAGCCCTCGAACGTATAGCCCTCCCGCACCGGAGACGACGGCTCGGCGATGCGCGCGCCCTGCGTCACATTTTGCAGCGCCTCCACGGCGCTTCCGCCGCGGCTGTCGAAGGCGACGGTATATGCCACCGGCTCCGGCTGCGCCTGAGATGACGGGGGCTGCGCCTGTACGGCCGGCGCGGACGAGGACTGCGCCGCAGACGAACCGGAGGCAGGCGCGCCACCCACCCGCAGTGCGGGAATGCCGCCGTTCAGCGCAAATACCGTCACGGCGCAGGCAAGCGCCAGCACCAGCATCAGCAGTGTGCGGCGCAGCACGCGGCGGCGCTTTTCCCGCCGCAGGTATTCCCTGCTCCATGCAAGCTGGCGCTCGGCCTCGGTGCCCTGCCGTTCTGTTTTCCTGCGCATGCCGCAGCCCTCCTTTCACGCCCCCGGAACGGGGCTTTTCTGCTTTTCCTTACGCCAGCGGGATGAGCTTCGCGCACACCACATAGCGCAGGTCGTTTGTTTTCGACGTACAGGTGCACAATGTGAGCACCCTGTCTCCCGGCGCGGGTTCCACCGGCGAGATGATATCCGACTGCGCGCGCACCCGCTCCACAAATGCCGCCATCCCGTCCGCAGAGGTGAACTCATGCACGTATGGGTACGCCCGCTCCTGTACCACGAACGCGCCGAATACCCAGGCCGTGTAGCAGCCGCCGGGCGTATGCAGCGTGAACGTGGGATTTTTTTCAAAGTATTCCTGCTTCTGATACCGCAGCAGCGGTGCGAACACACCGCCGCCCGTGTCCATATGATGGCCGAAAATAAAAGACTGGTCGTCGGAAAAGGACGCGCTGTTGGCGCTGTCCAGAAACGCCGTGCCCAGCATGTTCCGCGTCCCGTCGGGCAGATGGTCCAGATAATAAATGTTGTCCGCCCCTTGGGCCACAGGCGTATCGATGTCCCCTCCGCAGCCTGTCAGCCAGGCCGTCACGGCCGGATAATCCCGGCGCAGCGTCTCAAAGTCCACAGGGCAAGCATGGGCGGGCATTTCCGCCCCGTCTGTGCCCGCCGCGCTCTCACCGGCAGCAGGCACGGCCGTCTGCTGCATTTCCCGCGCCAGCTGCGCCGCACGGGCCGCGTCGCCGTACACGCGCCACAGCCGCCACCCGGCAAAAGCCGCCAGGGCCAGCAGCGCCGCCAAAACGGCCCAGAGCAGCACACGGTACGCACGTTTTCCGCGCGGCATCGCACCGCCCCCTTTTCTGCCGTGGAGCGCCGCGCCGCCGCGCATTTCGGCATACTATCCTAATTTTTCATTGTACACGCCGCCGGGCCCGCCGTCAAGCGGGAGTCCATGGAAAATCAAGGCACGCGGACAAAAAACGGCCGGGCGTTTCCTGCCCGGCCGGAATCTATCCTCAGCTGCGCCGTTTCCCTGCTGCGCACACGGCTCTTACCGCTTTGCGACGGGCAGCCAAACCTCAAAGCTGCTTTCTCCGGACAGGCCGTCGTCCAGGTACACTTCGAGATCCGGCGCCTGGCCCCACTCGTAGCCCGAGCCGGGCAGCCATTCCGAAACCACGCGCTTTTGCAGCTCCTGCATGGCGGCGGGCATGGAACCCCGGCCTGGAAATACGGCCCAGGTACAGGCGGGCACCACATATTCGTGCATTCCCTCGGGCGCAGGACGTGTGCTGGCCACAGCGATGTAATAATAATTTTCCGCGTCCGGCATACAGGTGCTGACGCCCAGAATCCCTTTCGGTGCGGCGTCCATCAGCAGGCACAGGCGCGGTATGGTGCCGGACGCCGCCGCTTCGCCCCAAAATTCCGGCACCCGACGGAACGAATCCTCGAAATCCGGCAAAAGCGGTTCGCGCACGCCCACGATACGGAAGGCTTCTTGTTTGATGATACGGTAATCCATTTCAGCTTCCCCCTTGACGGTGATCTTGAAGCTGATACGGGGATACGCTTTCAGGGGTGCGCCGTCCCTCTGCGCTGCAGACGGCGAAACGCCGTGCACGCTTTGAAACGCGCGGTTAAACGCCGTCGGAGACTCATAGCCATACCGCAGCGCCACATCCAGTACCCTGCCTCCGTTCTGAAGGTCGAACGCGGCCAGCGTCATCCTGCGGCGGCGCAGATATTCCGAGAGCGGCACCCCTGCGATATACGAAAACATCCGGCCGAAATGATAGACCGAGCAGCACGCCAGCCGTGCCGCGTGCTCCATATCCGCCGTACCGGCCAAATTCGCTTCCAGATATCCCAGCGCGTCGTTCATTCTGTCCAGCCATTCCATCCATATCAGCTCCTTGCATCCATCATAGCAGGGCCGCACCCGGCGCGTCCTCTCATTTTTTGCAGCAAAATGCGAGGCGTTCCCGTTTTGCCTCCGTCCCCTGTGTGCGCCGCACGGCCAGCGCCGGGAATTTCGCCGCCTGCGGGATGCACGCGGCTGCGAAGAGCGCCGCTGCGCCCCGGCCCGCCTTTTTGCGCCAGCGGCGCGGTACGGCCAGCCCCAGCAGCAAGCCCAGAGCGCACATGCAGCACTTCAACTCGGCCAGGTCCCGCCAGCCCGCCTGCTTTGTGTAATCCTCTGCCGCCTCCAACGGGTTTTTCATCCGCCCACACCTCCGCTTTATTTTCTTTCAGTATAACAGAAAGCAGGCGGAGCGCAACCATATATGCTATACTATTGATAAAAACGCCGGGCCCCCGGCCCGCAGGCAAGGAGGATACAATGAACGAAGTTACGACTGCCCAAATGAAAGAACTGGAGCGCCTGGCCGACGCGGCCGGGCTCCCGTACCTGCGCATGATGGAAAACGCGGGCACAGCTGCCGCCCGGGAGCTGATGGCCCGCGTGCCGGGCCTGAAAGCCGCGGCGGTGTTCTGCGGCAGGGGCAACAACGGCGGCGACGGGCTTGT
>ERZ857998.996-NODE-996-length-35936-cov-11.855299_pt1 | contig 35936 bp, 32 predicted proteins | sample MGYA00519954_ERZ857998 | MGnify/ENA primary metagenome ERZ857998 (study PRJEB31778, sample SAMEA3449424) | human gut metagenome | biome: human gut; feature: human-associated habitat; material: faeces | place: United Kingdom | collected 2010/2012 ...
ACAGCGGGCGGAGGCAAAAGGGAAGCGCCGCCCGCAAAAGGAAACAGAAATAGAGTATAGATAGAAGCTTCAAAATCATTTTGCCTATCAGAAGGAGATGAAACATGAATCAGCGCGAACTGAAGGAAAGGATTATGTCAGATCCGGATTTGACCGTAGCAGAAAAGAACCGAATGCTAAGGGACATCAGAGCGCCTTACTATCAGATGAGCGACGAGGAACTGCTGCAGCTGATCAGGGACTTTGTAGCCGAAAACGGCAGAGTGCCGGAGAGAAAAGACTTGATCTATGACGTAGTGATCAAGCAGCGCTTCGGTCCATGGGGCAGGGCGATGGAACGAGCCGGAGTTAGACCGGTGGCGCAGAAGTACCTTGAAAAAAAAAGACGGCGCACCGAAAGGAAGCAGTTAGCAAAGGAACGGCGCAGGCTGCTGCGGGAGGAAAAGGAGATGGAAGCCGCGAGGCTTGAAGAAGCAGCGGAATAGAATGAATACACGACGGAGAGACGGCAGTGTTTCCATGCCGTAGGAAACAGAAATGTTTCTCCGCTTGTAGATACGGCAGGCAGTTGCCGGTAACATTTACAAAAGAAAGTGGCATTTTAACATAATCGGACTGTCACGAGGAATGGAGAAATGCAGCGTAGATTTTATTCAGGAGGTAAGAAGATGAATAAAAGAACAATGAAAAAGGGACTTGCCATAGTCCTTGCACTGGTGATGGTATTCGCCATGACAGCGACAGCGTTCGCAAGTACAAATGGTACTGCAACAATTAATTTCTACATTGTTGATGAAGCTACGGGAACAGGCGAACTTGTAGATTCTGCGACGGTAGCTTCCGGGCAAACTCTTTATAGCTACATACTTAACAATCTCAACTATTATGAGCCAAGTTGGACGCAAGGAATTGATGAGTGTGACCATGTATCGACAACATACTATTTAAATTCGTTTATGGGGTACGCAAGTATGAATGTTGATCATATGCATAGCACTACCATGACAAACTGGTCAAGAGACTGGGGCTGGGTGTATACGGTCAATGATGCTATGCCAGCCTTTCCTGACAATCCACAGCATAGAAAGGCAATGAACCAGTATACAATTCAGAACGGGGACTCTATTGATGTGGCATATACGCGTACTTATACAACATGGCAGCCGAACAGCTCGGATGCAACATTTACCATTGAACTGCCTTGGAAGTAAAAAGCGTATTTAATCATTTCGAAACAATTTAGTAAAGTGAAAACAGGAGTGCCTACATGGAGGGACAAGCACTGAAGAATAAGAGGCGGATTGTCTGTTCTTTCCTGTGACACTCCTGTTTCTTTAGAAAAAAGGAAGTGAAAAGAAGTGCAAAAAAAATCAAGAAGATATAGCTGGCTTTGTATCTTGCTGAGTATACTGCTGATATCTACCTTTCTTCCCCTTCCAGAGATTGCCCATGCTGAGGTAGAAACAAATACAAATACAAATGCAAACGGATTCATAGAGAATATTGTCATTGCTCAGGCGTTTAATTCTCTAGAACAAATTCCGAACTATAACTTTGATCCTCAGGTTTCGCATTATGAAATTGAAATTCCGGCAGTATATGCAAATATGAAGCCTACGATTGCAATTACACTAAATAAAGACGCAGGGAAGAATCTAACGGAGGAACCGCTGCACTACAGTCTTTATACGAAAGAAAAGGATGGAACTTATGCGATCGTAAATAGAATGCATGATCAGAAAGCAATAAAGCAAGTGGAAACAAAAGTGCCATTGGGGCTATGGTTTGCCTCACAATTGGCATCGGGAGAACAAAAGGATTTCGTGATTCGTGTAGGTAAGTTAGGTAAGGACAAAAAATATACAGACTACGACGAATATGTTTATACGATTACGAAAAAAACAAGTCTTGCAATAAAAGATGGAATTAAAGATGGAATTGCGGTGTCCGCAAAAGGAAATAATGTTGAATTGACCCCAAACGGAAGTTTGCAAGATCATCCTTATGATAATACCTTTACGGGAGTTGTGGGGGATGCACAGGAAATTGAATTAACGTTAAATGTGGCGAAGACCGGCGGGGATAAAAACGCATCTTCTACCATATTCGTAAATGGCAAGTCATATAGTGCGGAAAAAAAATTTTTTTCCTTGTCAGAGTTAATGGATGCGGAAACCGGCGTGGCCTCGTTTGATATCGTAGTAGAAACAGGAAGTTCAAAAAATCAGTATACCTTATATCTTTGTAAGGAAGATTTGACACCTGCGATAGAATCACAACCAACAGACTTGACAGTCGAAAAAAATGACCACAAGCCTTTGAGCGTTATTGTAAAAAACTCTCCACAGAATGGAGAGATTACATATCAGTGGTATTCAAAAAAAATCAACGGGCTGATAGCAGGAGCAAATCAACCTGATTTTTATCCGCCGACAGAATATGCAGGAACAGAGACCTATTATTGTATCGTTAAAAATAAGGTTGGAGTCTATGAGTTTGAAAAAAAATCCAATGAAGTGGAATATACCGTAAATTTGACTTATCCAACCGCTCCAGATATAAAAACGCCGTACTTATATGGGAATGGTGACAGTCCATTTTTTGTACAAAATCAGTCTCCGACGGTGGATGTTCTGATTAAGAAGGGCAATATAAATGAATACGTAGAAGGGCTCCCATATAGAGTTGAACTATATAGAAGCATAGAAAATAGCACCGAAAATGGTGTATTTCAATGCGAGGGTAGGGCAACATCAAACACGCAGGGTATGCAAGATGGTAATTTTAGAATCTATGAATTTACGCTGCCCCAACAAGATGTGCTTGGCAACTATTATTACTATGTGAAAGTTACTGTTGAAAATAACGGACAGCCAAACAGTAAAGTAAGTAGCCCATTGAAGCTGACATTTAAGGCTGCGACAGATGTCGTCACGAAACTAGAGGGTACTGGTTCAAACGAAGATCCATTTCGTATATACGAACAAAAGGATTTGGAATATATCAAATCCATGGTGGAAGGAACCGCAGACTCCCCTTATGCACCATATGACTTTGCAGGACAGACCTTGCGTTTTGAAAATGATATTACCCTCAATACAGAGTGGAAACCAATCGGGGCGTTGAAAGAAGGCGGGAAGGAAGATGATCGTGGCATCAGTTTGCTTCCTTTCAGCGGAATTTTAGACGGGAACAATAAAACGGTGACTGTAGCAGACTATGGAAAACCATTGTTTAACTATGTGAGAAAATCAACTGTAAAAAATCTGAAAATACAGGGAGCGCATATTCAAGGTTATGGCTTAGTAGATAAATACGTAGTGGATTACGGAGAAAATGCAACATATGTGAACGACCCTGTCAAGTTACGAACCATTGATATTGAAAACGTAACCATTGTTTCGGGAACAAAGATTCTAAAAGCAGGTTTTATCGGTGGTTATGCGTCGGGTGCAAATGCTGTTAATATCCGAAATTGCACCGTAGAGAAAGGTGTTATCATTGGTGATGATGGTACTTGGGGCGATTTAGGCGATACGTCCTTCTTTTACCCATATATATCAGCTCCAGCTGTGAACGGTGGACTATTTGACCATAGAGATATGATTGGCTCTTTTGGCGGTGCTTTCAATGGTACGATTACAAACTCAGTAAGCTATGCAACGGTATATGGCAGAACATTTGTGGGCGGTCTCATAGGAATGAAGGGACAGTCGATGGGACCGTGTACTATTTTAAATAGCGCCTTTTTAGGCGAAGTGGTTGCAAGCGGTAATCGTGCCGGAGGAATTTCGGGTGCAGGGTATATAGCCGGAAGCGCACCGGGAACCCCAACTATTCAAGTATGTAATTGCTATGTAAATGCAAAGATTTCAGGGGCAGATGAAGTGGGTGGCATTGTCGGCTCAGAAAGCGGACATGTGGAATTCAATGACACCGGAGATGAATATGGTGTAAAAGGAGCTGTGTCAATTACGGATAACTTCTTTTATGGAGAACTAAAAGCAACATCCGGTGCCAATGTTGGCGGTATTTTGGGATATGTAAACGATTTTACAAAGAAAAGCGGGGAAGCTACCAACTTTTATCTCAAAGATTGTGGGGCAAAGGATGGAATCGGTGGTTCAGTAAGCGGAAAGATGGTTGGAACCGAAAAATATGCGGCAGAAGCAACACTAAGGGAGTTTCTTGATGGTACCATTCTGACGAAATTGAATGCATCGAAAACTAGTTACCAAAACTGGGAACTGAAAGAAAACGCAAATTTCCCAACAATCAGCAAGACCCCCGTTGTAACGAGCTTAAGCATTGAGGGAGACTACAAGACAGAATATGTTTTGGGAGAAGAATTGGATTTAACTGGTATTAGAATTTATGCGAACTGGTCTGATAAAAAGCGGACGGAGCTTGCCATCGGCACGGATGTCATCTATTCAGGATATGATAAAAATATACGTGGACAACAGACGATTACATTCCAATACAAAGCGATTCGTGCTACGATTGGTATTACCGTTCTAAAACAGGACAATGTTGAAAATCCAAAAACTATTTCCGTTTTGTTTTCACTTCTTGGTGACAGAATTCATGACAGTGATACGGATGGAAAGATTCACACTTTGGAAACGGGTGGCTTGACCTCGTGGTATTCGAACGAAAGCTATTCCGTAGGAATCAATGATACTGTTTGGGATTTACTGCAAAAAGTCGAGGCAAAGCACAGCAAAGAAATTAAGTTTCATAATCAAGGAAACTATATTGACTACTTGTATTATGACAGCACTGGAAACAGTAAATTTGATACGACAACTGCAATCGGAGAATTTACAAATGGTAAACTTTCCGGTTGGATGTACACTTTAAATGGTACGCATCCAGCACTGGGCATAGAGGAACAATATTTGGAGAACGGTGATCGAATCATCTGGCATTATACAGATGACTATATGAAAGAACCAGATACGAAGGATTGGATTATTCCTGACAAAGTAGAGAAAACAGATGAAGTCAAAGCTGTCACCACTTCCGGCGCTGCCGGTTCTGCGAGTACGACCGCGCCGACGGAGGTCAAGGTTACGGAGAAGAAGAACGCTGACGGCACGAAAGAGACGGTTGCGGAGAGCAAGGTTTCCACTGATAATCAGAAAGAAATCCTCAAGCAGGCTGCGGAGAAGAAGTCCGCAGAAATTATTCTCGAGGTCAGCAAGGCAGACAGCAAGGGCGCGGACAGCGTACAGCTTTCACTTGATGTAACATTCGTGAAGAATGTCGCGGACAAGACCAACGCCGATTTGACAGTGAACACCGAAAACGGCAAGGTGACGCTCGACCAAGAGACGATCAAGACTGTACTTGCTGAAGCGAAGGGCGCGACGATCACACTCGAAGTGAGCAAGGTATCGAAGCCGACCGAGGTACAGAAGAAGGCAGCAGGCGCAAATGGTCATTTGCTCAAGCTGACGATCAAATCCGGCGACAAAGTCATCTCTGACTTCAACAAGGGCAAGGTCAAAGTGGTTGCGGAAATCGTTTCTAAGCTGCTCGACAAGAAGGTTGCAGCGATTCACATCGCAGACGACGGCAAGATCGAACAGCTGGCAGGCAAAGTCCTGACCATCGGCGGCAAGAAGTACTACGAATTTACCACGCCGCATTTCTCGACCTTTGCACTCGTCGATGCAGATGAGCTGGGATTGGAAGTCAAGGAAGAACCGGCAGTTGATGTAAAGACACTGACTGCTAAACTGACACCGGTGGCACGTTCTGCCAAGACGGCGAAGAAGAACGTCAAAGTGACAACGAGTCTCGACAAGCAGGACAAGGCAATCGTGCAGGAACTCAAAGATGCCGGTTATACTGTGAAGTACCGTTTCTATCGTTCGACAAAGAAAGCCGCAGGCTACAAGGCAGCAGTCACGAAAAAGACGAGCACTTATACCAATACCGGCGGCAAAAAAGGCACGAAGTATTATTACAAGGTGCAAGTCAGGGTTTACGACGCGGACGGCAAGCTTGCCGCGAAGACCGCGCTCAAGCAGTGCAAATACGCAAGCAAAACCTGGACGAAAGGGAAATAAAATCCGGGCAGCTAGCTTAAATCAGGCAAACCGGATCACCCGGACACATAACAATATCACAAAACATCAATGATTTCAGGAACATCAATTGATGATGGCAGAGACTGCAGAGCGGGTGTACACTTTGCAGTCCTCTGCTGTTTTTGATACCCGGATTTTTGTTCTATGTGGGCATGGAGGCATGGTCGCGCAAGACCCTGCGCTTGTCGGAAAGTTTTTTGGCCGAGCCAAAAGAAAATTCACTTGAGCTGGTTGTCAATCTCATTAACTTGAATTATAATGTCCTTGTCACAGCGAGTGCAAAGCGCCAGCGCATGCAGAGCTGATGAAAGACAGATGTCCGAGCGAAGGCGATTGGCAAGCCGTCAGGCGTAGACAGAGCCGCTCAGCGTCCGGACCAATAAGGATAGCGAAATATTGCAGAGAAGTCCGTCACTTTTGGGTTACAGCAAACTGCTGTACCATATCCAAGAGGAATTAGGCGCAAACGGCGGCGATTTGAAACAAGCCATCGACACGGCAGTGAAAGTGTGCATGGATGAGGGCTTGATCGCGGATTTCCTGCACAAACATAGCAGAGAGGTAACAGGCATGCTGTTTCATGAGATCACAGTAGAAGAATTTGCGGAGATCCGAGCGCGCGAAGCCTATGCGGATGGTGAGAAAGCTGGGCGTGAAGAAGGACGCAGCGAAGGCGCGGCGCAGGAGAAACGCGAGATTGCGAAGAATCTCAAAAACTCCGGCATTCCAATCGATGTCATTGCGAAGAATACCGGGCTGACGCAGGAGGAGATTGCGGCTCTTTAGTAGGGATTTTCTTCCAATTGTGGAGCACAGATATGCATAGCAAAAAATGCTTGCTTTTTGCTGTAGATATAGTATAATAAATGAGCGCGAGTTTGTTCGCGCAGATCTCTGCGACGAGAACGCAGGGAACCGCTTCATGCGGAGCCCGGCGGAGAGCGTCGCCATATAGTCCACAGGGAGGTGACAAAATGACGAATTATGAAGTTATGTTCATTATCGATGCTGCTTTGGAAGACGAGAAGAAGGACGCAACAGTAGAAACTGTACAGTCCATCATCGCTGCAGATGGTGAAGTCGAAAAAGTAGACGTTTGGGGAATGAGAAAACTCGCGTATCCGATCAACAAAAAAGAGGAAGGATACTATGTAGTTGTTGACTTCAAGGGCAATCCGACATTACCGAAGGAGCTCGACAGAAGACTGAAGATTTCCGATAACGTGATTCGACACATCATCATCAACAATGATGCGCAGTAGAAACGAGGTGTAGCATGAACAGTGTAGTATTGATCGGAAGATTGACCAGAGATCCTGAAGTGAGATATACTGCAGGAACGCAGATGGCAGTCTGCACGTTCACCGTCGCGATCGACAGACCGGTCAGAGCGGGAGCGGAGAAGCAGACGGACTTTCCGAGAGTAACTGTTTTTGGGAAGCAGGCTGAGAACTGCGAGCGCTTTCTTGCAAAAGGAAGACTGGTAGGGGTTCAGGGAAGGATCCAGACCGGAAGCTATACCAACAAGGACGGCGTAACCGTCTACACCACGGATGTCGTAGCTGACAGAGTAGAATTTTTAGAATGGGGCGACAGACCTGCAGGCGGTCAGAGAGCGCAGACGCAGGAAGCTGCACCGAGGTTCGACGCGGCGCCGGAAGGCTTCTCCGCGATTGACGAAGATATCCCGTTCTAAGAGAAAGGAGATAAGAACTATGATGGATAAGAGACGCGGCGGTGGCATGAGAAGAAAAAAAGTATGCCAATTCTGCGCAGACAAGACAGAAAAAATCGACTATAAGGACACAGAAAAGTTAAAGAGATATGTGACCGAAAGAGGCAAGATCCTGCCAAAGAGAATCACAGGTACTTGCGCGATGCACCAGAGAGAAGTGACGACTGCGATTAAGAGAGCAAGAATCGTGGCGCTGCTTCCTTACGTTGCTGACTAATTCGATGATCTTTTCGCGGAGCGTTGCGGCTCTCCGCGAAATCGAGATTTGTTAGCTCAGCTGGGAGAGCACTTGGGTGACAACCAAGAGGTCGGCAGTTCGAGTCTGCCACAAATCACCAAACCGAATGAGGAGTGTTTGCGAAAGACAAAAATGTCTGCTGCGGCACTCCTTTTCTTTGTGCTTTTTTTCTTGCGCTCAAAAGGAAGATATAGTAAAATAGAAGCGGAAATATAATTCAGCGATGGAAGGATGAGAGTGACGTATGGAGGCGCGAAACGAAAAACAAAAAGCGGAAATCGATAAAAAGCAAGCGGTGAAACAACCCATGCCCGCGGGACTTCCTTATCTTGCCAGCGGCGCGGTTTTCTTTGTATTTGCTATGCTGCTGCCGATGTATCGGCTGTGGGCACTGCTGACAGCTCTGCTCATCGCAATCGCAGTTCTGGTCGTGCTGGAACGCGCGCGTGCAAAGCAGGTCGCGGCGATGCCCGTTGTGACGCCGGTACGCCAGCGAACAGAGGAAATCTCCAAGCTGCTGGATGCCGGACGAGATCAGCTTCACACGCTGCAGTCGCAGATCCGCAGCGACAAGGTGGGGCAACATGTCGAAAGCATGGCAGGCACCTTGCAGAAGCTCGCGGATAATCTGGAGCAGAATCCAAAGGACCGCGGCAAGATTCGGAAGGTCGCGGTACACTATGTACCGATGATTACGGATTTAGTCAAAAACTATATCAATCTGGAACAGCAGGGAATTGACGGCAGCAACATTTCCGCGACGATGGCCAGCATCGAAAGCGGCCTCGAAAAGATTGATGAAAGTCTCAAACAGTATTTAGACGATATGTTTGAGGATGATAAAATGAGCATCGAAACCGATATCACAGTGCTGCGGCAGCTGATGAACAAGGATGCCGAAGGCGTAAACAAAATGAATTTTGACGATATTTTAAAGGAAACGAATGGAGGAAACGAAAATGTCTGATGAAATGAAAACAATGGAAGCTACCGTCGATACGAAGGAAACGGAAATGCCTGTGCTTGTACTGCCGGGCGAGGAAGAAACGCAGCTCGACCAAATGATGGTAGAGGCATCTGCACAGCCGGAAACGGTCAAAGAGGTCAACATCGAGGATAAGATTCAGCTGACCGACGCGGAGAAAAAGGCAGTAGATGATTTCGCGGCAAAGATCGATATCAGCAATGCGAACCATATCCTGCAGTACGGCGCGGACGCGCAGGCGAAGATTACCCAGTTCTCAGACATGGCACTGGAAAAGGTCAGAACGAAGGACCTCGGCTCTGTCGGCGATACCCTCAGCAGTTTAGTGGTGGAACTGAAGGGCTTCGACCCGAACGAACAGAAAAAAGGCTTCTTCGGTCTTTTCAAAAAAGCAGGGGCCAGCATCGCGGAGCTCAAGGCGAAGTATGACAAGGCAGAGGTCAATGTCGAGAAGGTCGTGGACGTGCTGGAAGGTCATCAGATTACGCTGACCAAGGACATCGCGGTACTGGACGAAATGTTCAAGGCGAATATGACCAACTTTAAGCAGCTTTCCTTATACATCGTGGCAGGCAAGAAAAAGCTTGAAGAAGTGCAGAATGTGACGATTCCGGCGATGCAGGCAAAGGCCGCGGAAACCGGCGCGATGGAGGACGCGCAGGCGGCGAACGATTACGCGAACCTGGCGAACCGCTTCGAAAAGAAACTGCACGATCTGGATTTGACCAGAACCGTTTCCCTGCAGATGGGACCGCAGATCAGATTGATTCAAAATAACGATACTCTGATGGTCGAAAAGATTCAGACCACCTTACTCAATACGATTCCGCTGTGGAAGAGCCAGATGGTGCTCGCGCTGGGGCTTGCGCACAGCGAGCAGGCGATGCAGGCACAAAAGGCGGTTTCCGATACCACCAACGAACTGCTCAAAAAGAACGCGGAGCTGCTCAAACAGACTACCGTCGGCGTCGCGCAGGAGTCCGAACGCGGTATTGTGGATATCGAAACACTCAAACACACCAATCAGATGCTGATCGATACGTTGGATGAAGTTGTGAAGATCCAGAACGACGGCAGAGCGAAACGCAAGGCCGCGGAAGTGGAACTGATGAATATCGAAACGCAGCTGAAAGATAAGATGTTGGAATTCAGAGGCTAAACATATGAAAATATTAGAGAACAGAGGGATCTGCATCGGGCTGATGCTGGTGCTGGTTGTCTGCGGATTCCTGCTCGGCGGGTATAAAGGACTTGCCGGAGCGTATCAGAAGGCGTCAGATGTATTCTTTCTCGGAGAGGATGGAGACGGCGTCTGCGTCGCGAAGGATATGGCGGAGCGCGCCGGCGCGCTGACCAATCTGCAGACTGTCGCCAAAAAATATCTCGCTGCAGAGGATGCCGCGGCGCGGGAAGCGGCGGACGCAGTCAACGCTTATACCCGGGCGGACGGGGATGTTTCCGCATTATTCGCGGCCAATACCAGTATGGAAACCGCGATGGAGGCACTGTACCGAGAGCTGGGAGAGAAAAACCTTTCCGATAAAGATGAAAGCTATCGGCAGCGTCTGTACACGGAGTTTAACTCGCGCGGCGACACCATCAGCCATGACCCGTATTACAGCTACGCGGCAGATTACAATCGGCTCCTGCAAAAGTTCCCTGCGAACCTAATCGCGGCTTTGACCCCGATTCAGGCGGCGCCTGTCTCACGCTGACGCCGTTTCTGCGCTCCAAAAAACAGGGGAAAACGCTTTGACAGAAAGGATGGATGCGAATGAAACGAAAAATGACTGCAGCGCTGCTGACGATAATTTTGGCGGCACTGGCTGCCTGCGGCAGCGCCTTCGCGGCGATCCCAACCGCGCCGGATCCGTTCTACGCGGCAGATTTCGCGGATGTGCTGGATCAGCAGACGGAGGACTATATCATAGAGCAGAACGGTATGCTCGAGAACGCCTGCGGCGCGCAGATTGTCGTCGTGACGACGGATTTTTTGGACGGCATGGATATCGAGGATTATGCTTACAAGCTCTTTAACGCCTGGAAGATCGGCGACGCGCAAAAGGGTAACGGCGTTCTGCTGCTGCTTGCCATAGGAGAGGATAACTACTGGTGCGTGCAGGGAAAGGGCTTGGAGGACGCGCTGCCGAGCGCGGACATCGGCGATATTCTTTGGGATAATCTCGAAGATGACTTCGCGGCCGGAGATTATGACAGCGGCGTCCAAAAGACCTTCGACGCGCTGTTTGATACGGTATATAATTATTACGGCGGTGACGCGGCGACCGGCGGGACTCCCGAGGATGAAGACGCGGCGGAGAGCGGCGGGACGTTTTGGACGGTGATTACGGGGATTATCATGCTGATCGTATTCATTGCAATCCTTTGGCTGGTATTCAGTCTGCTTCGAGGGATTATCCGCGCCGCGGGCTCCGGGCGCGGAAGGCGCCGCGGCAGTACAGTCTATATCCCGCCGATGAGAAGTTCCGGACGCAAACGGGCGCCGGGACCGCCGCCGTTCTCAGCGAATGACCGCAGGGAGAGTCCTTTTGGAGGGCTCGCAGGCAGGCGGCCAAGCAGCAGGCCGGCCGCGCCGGCGCGCAGGTCATCTTCCAACAGCATGAGCGGCAGTCGTCCGACAATCAGCAGGTCGTCGTCTTCGAGCAGGCCGACCGGCAGCGGACGCGGCGGCGGCGGGACAACCCGCGGCGGCGGAGCGGGACGCAGAGGCAGATAGAGGCGCGTCCTTCAAATAAAGAAAAAAGCCCCGCGGGCAGCAAGCTAAACGCGGGGCAAGCGCAAAAAAATCGGCAGACGAACGTAAGACGTCCTGCCGATTTTTTGCGATGAAGGAACGATTGCCCGCGACGTTTTCGAAATATCAATTCGAAATATCGACAAGCACTTGCGAAGCAACCCACTTGCGTGAGTGCCATGCGCGCATAGAAATCTGTACTTTGCTGCGCGCGCTTTTAAGCTTGCAAGAAGTCGCGCATTAAAATCAACAGCAGATTGTTGTTATAGAGATCCGCGGCGAAATAGGAGCCTTCCATCCATCCGGCGACAGTATCGCAATACGAAGGCAAGAAGATACCGACCAGCGGAAACAGCAGCGCCAAAAACAGGAGCACAGAAAGCGCGCCAAGGAGAATTCCCATCAGGATACCGAGAAACCAGTCAAGCGCGCCGACAAAGCCGCCGCGGTATTCGTGCGAGAAAGCGCGCGTAAGCAGCGACAGAAGCAGACGCAGCGCGATCAAAATCAAGAAGAAGCAGAGTATCATCAGCAGCAGGTTCGCCAGCTTGTCCGTATTGTCGGTAATAACAGAAGACGCGGAGGCGTCCGCGCTTTCTTTGAACAGCTCCGGCAGTATTTCGTAAACGCGGGAGGCGGTCCATTTTTCATGCAGACCGGTTTGGATTTTGTCCGTGAGCGCGAGACCCAATTCGGTCTTTTCGAGAAGCAGGGCGGCGAGATCGTCGCAGAAGAGCCACGCGATCACGACAGTCGCGATACCGCGCAGAAAGCTGACGACGGTCATCACAAAACCCTTGCGCATGGCGAAAAAAATCGTCAGACTAAAAAGAATCAAAACCAGAATATCCATCATCATAAGAAGCCCCCCTGTCGTCATATGATATAGTAACAATTGTTTGCGCGGCCGAAACCGAAATTACACGGTCGCGGACGAGTGAATCCGGCGAGCGGCAGCCGCGCGAAGACGGCGCTGTGCCCGCTGTACATCTATTTTACTAAAAAAAGAAGGAATCCGCAAGTCTGTGCTTGCGGCAAAGGATAGAGGGGTGGAGATGGGAAGTCAGTACGGGCCGTATATCATGTATTTTTTGAGTCAGCTGCTGCAAAAACAGAGGATGGGACAGACGAACGCAAGCGAAGCTGATGAAACAGAAGCGCGAGACACGCAGAAAGAGACGGTGACGGAAGCGGAAGCGCGGCGGCAGCCGGGGACTCTTCCTGCCGCGGATATTTTTGATCAGGACGAGACAGGAGCCTGCTGGCACCGTCAAACGCAAATCGCGCTTCTGGAAAAGTTTTGTCCCGAAGGCGAGGCGCAGGCGCGCAAACATGGACATTTTTTAATCGGGCAAAACGGTCAGGACAGTTTTGTGGGGATTCCGGGCCGCTTCCTGCGGGCAGAGCAGCCGGCAGGCGGCAAAACAGGGTTTACCCTTTGGCAGCCAATACGGGGCGGAGCGGAGTTATATGAGGAACTGGCGGAACTGGACGATACGATGGCGGAATATCTTTATGGATATTGGATCGCGCGGGTGGACGCGAAGACCTTGGCGTTGTCAGAGGTGTGAGAAAATCCGAATCCGCGTGAAGCGGCAGATTTTGACGCGTGAACGCGCAAATTGTACTGGATGCAGTACGCAAAAATGGTTGAATAATCTGCGCGAGTGTGGTATGATGATAAAAGTATGGAAAAGTTCATGACCGAGGCTTTAGCAGAAGCCAGAGCCGCGCGGGAACAGGGAGAAATTCCGATTGGCGCGGTCATCGTAAAGGACGGCGTTATCATCGGCCGCGGACATAATATGACCTTGACCCAAAAGGACCCGACCGCGCACGCGGAGATTCTCGCGATCAGGCAGGCGGGGAAATACCTGGGGGAAACTTTGGGATGGAAACGTCTGACCGGCTGCAGCATGTATGTAACTATGGAACCATGCAGCATGTGTGCGGGTGCTATCGTTTGGGCACGCGTGGAGAAGCTCTATATCGGCGTGATGGATCCAAAGGCCGGAGGCTGCGGATCGGTGTTTAACATCGTACAGGAAAAAAAGCTCAACCACTATGTGGAGGTTATCGAAATAGAGGACGGCCCCCTCAAAGAGGCATGCGGCGGTATTGTCCGCGACTTTTTTCGTGAACTGAGAGCCGCCAAAAAAAACACAAAAGAAGAGGAATCGGAGGAAACAAAATAATGAAAAGAGCAGGCCGTATTTTAAGCCTAGTAATCGTAACAATCATGCTTTGCACAGCAGTTTGCTTTGCTGACGGAGCTTCCGCGGGAAATTTCAAACTTGTCGAAGCCTATCCGAAGGATGGGGCGACCGGTACCGCGATGGAGAACGTCGGGGTGAAATTGTATTTCGACGCTGAATTTTCGGAGGCAGTTCTGAAAAAGACCAACGACAAAGCGTTCCAGCTGGTGGATCCGGAGGGAAAGAGCCTGCCGCTGATGGTACTTTATGTACCGAAAGAGGACGTAACCGAGGAAGGCGTCAAGGGTATCATCCTGGTACTGCTTGATAATACGGCGGACAGTTCCGTCAAGGTAGAGAGCAATACCGAATATACGCTGAAAATTTCCAAGGATCTTACGGCTGACGATGGCAGTACGCTCGGCGCCGATCAAAGCATAACCTTCCGCACGATGAACCAGCAGGCTAACACGCTGGTCAATATCCTGATGATGGTCGTCATGTACGGCGGTATCATGGTATTTACCATGCGCAGCATGAAGAAAACCGCGCGGGAAGAAGCCGAAAGACAGAGAGAAGAAAAGGTCAATCCGTATAAAGAAGCGAAGAGAACGGGTAAATCCGTAGAAGAAATCGTGGAAAAGGATCAGCGCGAGAAGGCGAAGAGAGCCGCGAAGCTCGCGAAGAAGGCCGAGGCAGAAGAGGATGATGAGGAAGAAGACGACGGCAACTACCATGTGAAAGGTCCTCGTCCGATCTCTGCGGCCGGAGCGAAGTACAAGACAGGCAGAAAAGCGCTGGCAGAAGCGAAAAAAGCCGAAGAAGAAGCCAGAGCCGCGCGAAAAAAAGCACAGGGCAAGAGCAAAAAGAAATAAATAGCAGACCGATGAGAGGGCAAGTTCCTCTCATTTCGTCTAACATAGCGTTGAATAGAAACGACCGCGAAAGTGAAAGAGGTGAACCTATGCATGCCATACGGGAGCGTAGAGAACTGGAACTCCGGTCTTATGCGAAGATCAATCTGGCACTCGATGTGACCGGTATCAGACCGGATGGATACCACAGCGTAGATACCATCATGCAGCGGGTATCGCTGGCTGATCTGATCCAAATCAGCTGGCAGCCGGAGGATGGCGCGGACGCGGCTGAGCCCGCGCACATCATCGTGACGACGACGAAGCCGTATCTTCCGACAGACCGGAGAAATCTGGCGTATCGGGCGGCGGAGGCTATGCTCGAAGAAGCGAAACAAAGAGGGTATACGCCGCGGGGGACGCTGCGCATCCATATTGAAAAAAGGATTCCGGTCGCGGCCGGATTGGGCGGTGGCAGCGGAAACTGCGCGGCCGTACTGATCGGTTTAAACCGCCTCTGGAAGCTGCGCTGCAATACACGAAAACTGTGCGAAATCGCGGCGACGATGGGCTCCGATATTCCGTTCTGCGTGTTGGTGCAAAACACACCGTATCGCTGCGCGTGGGGGACCGGACGCGGCGAGGAACTGCGAGGTCTGCGTGTCGGCTTGCGTAAATATCTGTTACTCGCCAAGCCTGCATTTGGGGTTTCGACGAAGGAGGTCTTTGCGGGAATTGATACTTGCGAAATTACCGAGCATCCGGACTTGCAGCGGTTAAAAAAAGCATTGGGACAAAAAAAGGATGAAGAAATCTACCGAAATATGATCAATGTTTTGGAGAATTATACCCTGCCGCGTTATCCGAGAGTGAATGAACTGAAGGACAAAATCGCGGCAACCGACGGCGCGCGCAAGGTTCTTATGAGCGGGAGCGGGCCGACCGTCATCGGCGTTTACGATTCGTACCGCGCGGCGAAGCAGGCCTGCGTGGAGATCAGGAAGGCCGGTTTTGAAGCCTATTGGGCGGATACAATCAGATAAAAGATGTAAAAGATGTAGTAAAGGTATGAAAGAATTTCGAGGTAGAGGAAATGCTGAATTTTGATTTGCAGAATCACAAGCCGTTGCGGGAAATCGTGTACGAAGAATTGAAACGACAAATTCTCAAGGGAGAGATCGCACCCGGACACAGAATGATGGAAGTGGAACTTGCAGACGACATGGGCGTGAGCCGCACGCCGGTCAGAGAAGCCATTCGGAAACTGGAAAAGGAAGGGCTGGTAACGATCGAGCCGCGCAAAGGCGCCTACGCGTCCGATATCTCCATCAAGGAGATGGTTGACGTGCTGGAGGTCAGACAATATCTGGAAAGCCTGGCTGCCGGTATGGCCGCGTCCAGAATTACGCCGGAAGAAAAGCTTAAGCTGCAGGAGGCGACCGACGCTTATAAACAAGCGATTGAATCCGAGGATACTTCCGAGATCATCAAATGGGATGAGAATTTCCACAAGATTATCGTAGACTGCAGCGGAAATAAGACGCTGATTCAGATGATTTCACAGGTGCAGGAGCTCGCGCTGCGTTTTCGCTACATCTACTACGATGATTTTTCGAGATACAAGAATCAACCGCTGGAACACCAGGAAATCGAAGAAGCCATCATGAACGGCAATGTCGAAAAAGCCAGAAAGGAAGCAAACGAGCATTTAGCCAGACTCAAGGAGTTTGTCATGCTGCAGGGAGAAAAAATCGTCAAAGGAGGCCAATAGGCCTTCTTTTTGTCTTACAAGGCATAAGCGGACGCGTTTTGGAATAGATTGTAGCAAGACCAAATCTGGAAAGGGGAAAAGCTATGACCTACGAAAAGGAAATTCCGGAGTACGCGATGGTGCCGGCAAAGGAAATGGAGGAGCGCGTCATCACGCCCGTCGGCAAAGAGGCCGTCTATACCGAGGTACAGCTCACCAACATCAGCCAAAAGCCCAAAACGATGATTACCATAGAAGAGGACATCCTGGTGCCGGATACCAAGCCGGATCTCGCGAGAATTTTGTTGATTGACGGAACGCCGCGCCCGTCGAACCGCCGTCTCGGGCCCGTAGAGAAGGGAGAGGATTCCCTGAGTCTCTCCGGTGAAATCGAACTGCAGACGCTCTATCTTCCTGAAAAACAGGAGGGTGCGGAAACCGTGATTTCGGTGCAGACGCGAGTGCCGTTTCAGGAACAGTGCCATATCGCGCTGACGCCGGAATCCACGCTGCAACTGGAGATTCATGTCGAAAAAATCGAGTACATGGTCATTAACGAGAGAAAATATCGCGTCAAGATTTTTTTGGCACTCTGCATCCGCGAGTATGTCGACCGCAATCCGGCGCTTTTTGAAAGCATCAACGGAGAAGAGATTCAGACGCGGCGGGAAAAAATCGAAATGACCAACGTCGCGCAGAGAAGAAGTGATACCCTGCATATCTGTGAAGATCTGGATATCAAGACAGAATACCCGCCGGAAACGGTCCTCTGTCAGAGCATCGCGGTGGTAGAGAATTATAAACAGGTGACAGAAGAAAAGGTGGTAATCAGCGGCTTTGTCTGTGTCAATCTTTTGTATCGCTGCAGAGAAGATGGCGAATATTGCGAGGATCTGCATCAGGCGCGCGAAAAGGTGGAATTCACGCAGTTTATTCCGCTGCATGGCGGCGGGGTCGCGGGCGCGGGCAGTCAGATTGTCTTCGATGGCAGTGACCTTAGGGTTAAGCCGGCGCGCGGAGAAGATGGGGAAGAAATTCTGCGCCTGGAAGGAGATCTTCTGACCGAAGTCGAAATCTACCGCAATACGGAACGGGCTGTCGTCGTGGACGCTTATCACAGGGAAAAAGATTTTTTGTGTGATTATCAGGAGGAACCCTGCTGCACACTGATCGGAACGACGATGGGAGAGGCTTCCTTACGGGAGATTTTTTCACCGGAGCTGCCGGAGAGCGAGCTCGCGCGGGTTCTGTACACAGAGGGAAGGGTTTTGGATGGACACAGCCGCTGCGAGCAGGGCAAGATTGTTACGGAGGGAAAGCTGTCTGTCAGACTTCTCTGTCTGTGCGGTGGAAACCCGGAAACAGCAGGACAGCTGTTCAGCGTAACGGAGGAACTGCCGTTTCGCGTGGTAACGAGTCTGCCGCAGCTAGAAGGCAGCGAGAGCATTCGCGAGCAGATCTTTATCAAGGAGCTTTGGGCAGAAAAGATCAATGGGAAGCAGCTCGAATGCAGCGCGAACGTACTGGTTATGACGGAGGTGACGCGGGAGAGCGTGATTCGGCTGCTGACGAATCCGGCATTCGCGGAAGGAAGCGGCGCGCGGCAGCCGGCGCCGATGGTGATCTACATTGTCAGGGAGGGCGATCAGCTTTGGGAGATCGCCAAAAAATATAAAAGTACGGTGGACGCGATCATCGAAATCAATCAGCTCGCGGAGGAAAATCCGCGGCCGGGACAAAAACTGCTGATTCTCAAATAGGGAAGCATGAGCTCCCACGAAGAAATATCGGCGCTGCGGGTATAAAAAAGAAAAAATCGTCCATAATGCTCTTATCAGGAGGAAAATTATGGACGAAAAAAAACAAAACAAAACCGGAATCATGATTCTTTTGGCGATGGTCGCCGCGATGGGATTTTTGGCGGCGACCGAGGGATGGCTGCGCGTCAGCGAATGCGGAGAGGTGCTGCCGGGCGAGCTGCCGCCTTCAGCGGTAGAGGAAACCGGTGATTGGGATACAGGATCCGTCAACGAATATCCGGGCATTATCCGCTTCCATGTCATCGCGAACAGTGACAAGCAAGAGGATCAGCAAATCAAGTACATGGTACGCGATGAGGTATTTCGTAAACTGGAGAACGCGCTGACGCGCAAACTGCTGCAGGAAGAAGCGCGCGTCAGCGCGGAAGCCTCTGAGCCGGCAGCGAAAAAAGAAAGCGCGGCACAGGACGCGGAAGCTGTTTTTCTGCAAGGGAAGAGGGTGCGAAGACAGGACTCGGAGGCCGGAAGCGCGAGGCCGGGTAGCGTGGCACAGGCCGAAATCAGCCGCGCGTATATCAGAGAGCATCTGCCGGAAATTGAGGGTTGGGCGCGGGAATGTCTGCGCGCGAGCGGGTGCGCCTATACGGCAAGTGCGCGATACGGTGTCTGCGCGATTCCGGCCAAAAACTATGATGACCTCTATTTCCCCGCAGGGAATTATGAGGCGCTGACGATTACGATCGGAGAGGGTGCCGGACAAAACTGGTGGTGTGTCATATTCCCGCCGTTGTGTATGGTGGACGCGGCGGATTCTGCTTATCGAGATTCCTTCCACATTGACGCGCAGGGACGTTTGGTGCTCAAATCCAAAATTCGAGAGCTGCTGGATCGGGCATCGTGATTTTGGAACGATCGTTGAGCGATATTTCCTGCCGAATAAAATGAAAAGGCTCAGCAAAGGATGCTGAGCTTTTTCGGTTATATTAAAAATTGTAGGAGAAGCGAATTAGTTTTTGTCGGAAGCTTTGGTGCTGTCCTTTGTGTTTTGTTTCTGCTGAATTTTGGCGGAGTCCTCGAGCTGAACGTCAACCTTGAGAATATCGCCGCCGCGCACGATGGTAAAAGTTACGGTATCGCCGACCTTATGCTTTTGGATTTCCTTAATCAGCGTGGCGGAATCAGTCACCTTGACATCATCGATATAGTAGACCATGTCGCCTTGCTGCAGACCCGCCTTTTTGGCGTTGTCCCCGGTTACACCCATGATATAGACACCGGTGATGGAAACACCGTACTGCATCGCGGTACTGCTGTCGGTCAGATCCTGGATCTGGATGCCGGCAGCGGGACGTCCTTCCACATAACCATTTTTGATCAGCGATTTCGCGACACTTTCAACCTTGTCAACCGGAATGGCGAAGCCGAGACCTTCGACATCGGAGCCGGAGGATTTCGCGACGACCAGACCGATCAGATCGCCGTACTGGTCAAAGAGTCCGCCGCCGGAGTTGCCCGGATTGATGGAGGCGCTGGTCTGAATCAAGGTCATGGATTTGCCGTCAATCGTAATTTCGCGTTCCAACGCGCTGATGATGCCGTCGGTTGCCGTACCGGAAAGCGTCCCGAGCGGGTTGCCGATGGCAACTGCCAAGCTGCCGACGGAGACCTGATCCATGCTGCCCATGCTGACCGGAGTCAAACCTGTTTCGTCAATCTTGATGACGGCGACATCGGTTTGCGCGTCGGTCGCGACGAGTGTCGCGGGATAGGACTTGCCGTTGTATAGGGTGACCTGAATGCTGCTTGCGCCGTCAATCACATGGTTGTTGGTAATGATATAGCCGTCCTCGCTGTAGATGACGCCGCTGCCCGCGCCCTGCGTAACATATTGACGCAGCCAGGTGTCTGTGGCGACGGACTCGGTTTCAATCGCGACGACGGAATTTTCGTTTTTTGCGACGATTTCCTCAATCGAGAGCTCACTGCCTGTCGCCTTGGCCAAATTGTAGTACGTTGTGTGTACGGATTTGTCTACGGAGGTGCCGCCAAAATTGCTGATCGCCAACGCGTAAGCGCCGGCGCCGATCGCGGCGGAGATTACCATGCAGACCACCAACATCAACGCAAAAAACTTTTTCGTAACATAAGGTGTGGTGTTCTTTTCTTTTTTTATTCTCTGCGGCGCTTCGGCTCGGTCTGTATAAACATTCTGCCGCGACGTTGTTTCTTCCCCGTCAAAAGACTCTGTATGGGGTCTTTCTGTTTCAAATTTATCCCAATCATCCATCACGAATCCCTCGCTTTCTGTTTTTCTTTTTGATACCCAAATTATAATCAGCATTTGTGTTTTTTCTGTGTAAAAAACATGTGAAATATGATAAAATATCTGTGAAGCATTTCTTCGCCATGCGCAGCGGCTGTCCCGTTTTGTCCGCGCGCAGCGGCAAGCCGGCTGCCCCGATAACGGTCAGGCGCGGCGGAGCGCGGGACATAGAATAAAAAAGAAGGATAACGGATAAAGACAGATAAGATAAAGATAGTATGGAACAGTATTTACAGGAATATGCGCGTTGGCAAAAACAGGAACTGCCGGAGGATCTGGCGGCGGAGCTGGCCCTTGCGCGAAAGGATGAAGGCGAGCTGCAGGACCGTTTTTGCCGCGTCATGCGATTCGGCACCTCGGGACTGCGCGGCAAGATGGGGGTTGGGACAAACCGCATCAACTCCATCATACTCAGTAAGGCGACGAGAGCGATCAGCCGCTATCTTACGGAACGTTATGAGAGTCCCGCGATGGTAATCGGCTATGACACAAGGCACAACTCACGGGAATATGCGGACGGTATCGCGCAGGAGTTCGCGCGGAGCGGGATCCGCTGCTATCTCTTCGCGGAGCCGACACCGGTTCCGGTCGTATCGTTCGCGATACGGCAGCTCGGGCTGAATGGCGGCGTTATGATCACCGCAAGTCACAATACCAAAGAATATAACGGCTACAAGGTTTACGACCATTTTGGAAACCAAATTGATGACCGCAAGGCGGCGTTGATTGAACAATATATGGAAGCGGAACCAACCTTTTGGGAAGGTGTGCCAAAGGACTTGACAGAGGCGCAAAAAGAGGGTACGATATCTTTTTTGGAAGAAGATATTAAGGAAGCATACCTCGCGGCGCTGGAGAGAGAAACTTTGTGGTGGAATGAGGACATCGTGCACTGCAAAAAAGCGCTCGGGGGCTTGCGTATCTGCTATACTCCGCTGAACGGAAGCGGTCGTGATTATGTGCTTGCCGCGCTGGAACGTGTCGGCGTGCGCGAGATTTTGCGCGTCGAGAGTCAGGACGCGCCGAACGGAGACTTCCCAACCTGTCCGTCTCCGAATCCGGAATATCCGGAAACCTTCGCGGAAGCTCTGCGGACAGCAGACAGCGCGGCAGAGCGAGAAGATCGAGAAAATCATGGAAACGAAGTTTTGCCGCAAGAGACGAAGACCGCCTCCGCGGGCTCCGCAAAGGACGCGCGAAGATGGCCGGACCTGCTTTTAGCGACAGATCCGGACAGTGATCGTCTCGGCGTGATGGTACGTCATGAGGGAGCTTATCGGCATTTGAGCGGCAATCAGGTAGGCGAGCTCCTGTTTGATTACGTTTGCCGCGTGTATGCGGCGGGCGTCCGCGGCAGGAAGCTGGACAAAAACAAGGTCATGATGAAAAGCATCGTCAGTTCACCTTTGACGGAGGATATCGCCGGACGTTACGGCGTGCGCGTCAAAAATGTTTTTACGGGCTTTAAGAATATCGCCGCGCAGATAGAACGTCTCAACCGGCAGGAAGAGGCAGGCGCGTTTCTCTTTGGGTTTGAGGAAAGTCTCGGCTATCTGTATGGAGATTACACACGCGACAAAGACGGCGTGATGGCGGCACAGCTGGTCTGTCTGGTAGCCGCGGAGGCACGCGAGCAGGACAAGACGCTTATAGACCGTCTGCGGGAAATTTATGAAGACTATGGCTATCTGGCGACAAGAAACGTTTCGGTCTACTATCAAAAGGAACAGGGCCGGCAAAAGACGCGCCGCATCATGGAGGGTCTGTTCGCGGACGGATTGAAACCGGACGGCTTCGCGATTAAAAAAGAGCTTTGTTACCGGAATCCGCCGTTTTACTGCGCAGACCTCGTCGATGCCACAAGGATCATTGTCAGGCCTTCCGGCACTGAGCCGAAACTGAAGACATATATTTTTTGCAGAGGAAAAAGTGAGCAGGAGGCAGAGGACGCCGCGGAGGCGATCTGCCGCCGCATGCGGAATAAATGGGAGGAAGAGTATGAGTAAAGTCTTAATCGGAATGGACCACAGCGGATCCTTTCGTGTATATCTCGCGGTTACGACAGATCTGGTCGAGGAAGCCAGAACGATTCACAATACAACGCCACTGGCGACAGCCGGCTTGGGCCGCGTTCTGACGGGCGCCGGAATGATGGGGCTGCTCTTAAAGAATAAAAGCGATAAGCTGACGCTTCTGTTCAAGGGAGACGGACCGGCAAAGCAGATTTTGGCGACGGCAACCGGAGCGGGAGAGGTCAAGGGCTATATCGCGAATCCGGATGTGGAGTTGCCGCTGACCGAGGCAGGCAAGCTCGATGTCGGCGGTTCGCTGGGGATCGGTGAACTGACGGTCATAAAGGATTTGGGACTCAAGGAGCCTTATGTCGGTACGATCGCGTTGGTCTCCGGAGAGATCGCGGAGGATTTGACCGCCTATTATTTCATATCGGAGCAGCAAAATACAGCGATTTCCCTGGGTGTCAAGATCGATACGGATTATAGCGTACTGGCCGCCGGCGGCATGATGATTCAGATGCTGCCGGACGCGCAGGAGAGCGCTATTGACGCGCTGGAGAAGATGCTTGCGTCACTGCCGCCGATCACAACGCTAGTGGAACGGGCAGAAGCCTGCGGCGGCGAGAACACGCCGCAGGAAACGGTGCTGGAACGTATGCTGCAGGAAATTTTTGCGGATATGCCGGAGGAGTACCGGGTCAGAACGCTCGAATCGCGTGACCTGCGCTGGCATTGCGACTGTTCGGAGGAGCGCCTTGAAAAAATCCTGATGACGATCGGTGAAAAAGATTTAACGGAGATCATCGAGGAGGACGAAGGGGCAGAGTTAGTCTGCCAGTTCTGCTGCAAGAAGTATTATTTTGACAAGGAACATTTACAGAGAATTTTAGCGGAAATGAAAAAAAAGAAAGACGACATCGCCGATTAGGTTTTAGAACCGGACTTTCTTAATATTTCGGAAACATCGCAAGCGATATTTCCTATATAAATAACAACGCGCGGAGGCAACACAGTGGAAAATCAAAAAAAACGAATTGGCATCATCTTTGGCGGCAGATCGGGAGAGCATGAGGTCTCTCTGCTCTCCGCGGCTTCGGTGATCCGGGTGCTCAATACCGAAAAATACGAGCCGGTCTATATCGGTATTACAAAGGAGGGCGCGTGGAGACGGTACCGCGGAGACGCGGAAAGCGTAGAAAACGGCACATGGCTCGCAACGGCGGAGTCTATCAATCCCGGAGATTTGAAGCAGTATCTGGATTTTGCGCTGCCGATCGTGCACGGACCGTATTGCGAGGACGGCAAGCTGCAGGGATTTTTGGAAACGATGGATATTCCGTACGGCGGCTGCGGCGTGCTGGCCTCGGCGGTCGCGATGGATAAGCAGGTGGCGAGACAGGTTTTCCTGCATGCAGGTCTGCCGATGTGCAAACACGTTTTCCTGACAAAGGCCGAATGGCAGGACGAGCGGGAAACAGTGCTCGCGCGCGTCGAGCAGGAGCTTGGATATCCGAATTTTGTCAAGCCGGCGAATCTGGGCTCCAGTGTGGGTATCAGCAAGGCGAAAAACAGAGAGGCGCTGGTGGAGGCACTTACGCTCGCGCTCAGCTTTGACAGCCGTGTTATCGTAGAGGAGTTTATCGATTGCAGAGAACTGGAGACCGGAATCTTAGGCAACGATTATCCGGCCGCGGCGGAGGTGGGTGAAATTCTGTCTTCCGCGGAGTTTTACGATTACGAGGCAAAGTATACGGACGGCGCGTCCCGCGTTTGTATTCCGGCGGAGATCACGGCGGAGGATCGCGAGGAGATCCGCATGATGGCAGTCAAGGCATGCAAGGCCATCGGCGGCGAGGGCTACTGCCGCGTGGACTTTTTTAAGGACCGCAAGACCGGCAAACTCTATCTGAATGAAATTAACACGATTCCGGGATTTACGAAATACAGCATGTTCCCGCTTTTGTGGGAGGCAGCTGGAGTGAACTATCCGCAAATCGTAGAAAGGATTATAGAACTGGGGTATGAAAGATATTACGCTAAAAATTACCGGGAAGCAATGCTATGACAATCATGAAGAGGAACAGATGGAGTTCGTGACAGACGGGAAGCTTTATGTCAGAGGGGGCGCGATTTATATCGTCTATGACGAAAGCGATGTTTCCGGACTGTCCGGCTGTAAGACCACGCTCAAGGTCAGCGGAGATTCCCTTAAGATGCGCAGAATCGGAGGCGGAGGTCCGCAGACCGAGCTGTATTTTGAAAAGGGCAAACGCATCAGCAGCCTGTACGAAACCCCATACGGACCGATGGAGCTGGAGGTGCTGACGCGCAGCGTTATCAATCGTCTGGACACCGCGGAGTATCGCGGCAATGTGGACATTGAGTACCATGTCAGTCTGTCCGGCATGGCAGAAAGCAAGAACCGATTAACGATCGATATTCAATAAAAACGAGAAAAAGCAAAAAACGAGGAGCAGAAGGTAAAAATGAGAGAAATAGGTTTTGACGCGGACAAGTATATCGAAGAACAGTCCAAATATATTTTGGAAAGAATCAAGGCGGGCAATGGGAAGCGGCTGTATTTAGAGTTTGGCGGCAAGCTGGTGCATGACAAGCACGCGATGCGCGTACTGCCCGGTTTTGACGAAAACGCGAAGGTCAAACTGCTGCAGCGCATGAAGGATCAGGCGGAGATCATCATCTGCGTTTATTCCGGCGATATCATCAACAGCAAGACCCGTCAGGATTTCGGTATCACCTACGACTTGGAGGTCTTGCGTCTGATCGATATTTTTCGCAAGCATGATTTGAAGATCAACAGTGTCGTTGTAACCAGATACGAGGACGCTCCGGCAGTCAATCGCTTTATTAATAAACTGGAGCGCAGAGACATCAAAACCTACAAACACTGCTTCACGAAGGGCTATCCGACGGATGTCGAAACCATCGTCAGCGAAGAAGGCTACGGGGCCAATCCTTATATCGAGGTAACGAAGCCGTTGATCGTTGTAACCGGACCGGGAGGCGGCAGCGGCAAGCTGGCGACCAGCCTTTCGCAGCTCTATCACGAATATAAGCGCGGAACCAAGGCCCGATACGCGAAGTTCGAGACCTTCCCGATTTGGAATCTTCCGCTCAAACATCCGGTCAATATCGCCTACGAGGCCGCAACCGCGGATCTGCGCGATGTCAATATGATTGACTCCTTCCATTTGGAGGCTTACGGAGAGATGGCAGTCAACTATAACCGCGATTTGGAGGTTTTTCCGGTGGTGAAACGAATCATTGAAAAGATCACCGGAGAGTCGGAATATCAATCTCCGACGGACATGGGCGTCAATCGGGCCGGCTTTTGCATTACCAATGACGAGATTGTTCGCGAGGCAGCCAGACAGGAGATCATCCGCCGCTTTATGATCGCGAAATGCGACTATAAGAAGGGTAAGATTTCCGAGGCGGTGCTGGAGCGTTCTGAACTCCTGATGAAGGAGGTCGGCGCCGGAGAGGAGGACCGTAAGGTTGTGATTCCGGCGCGCGAATACGCGGAATATAAGCGCAATTGCGATAAAAAATATGTCAATGTCGTCGTGATGGCTATCGAGATGCCGGACGGCAGCATCGTAACCGGACGCAGCAGCCGCCGCATGGTCGCCGCGGGCGCGGCGGTGCTGAACGCGATTAAGAAGCTCGCCGGAATTCCGGACGATCTGTACATGATTGCGCCGAACGTATTCAGCAGTATTCAGAGCATCAAGGGCGATATTCTGCATTATGACCGGACAAGTCTCAATCTGGAAGAAATTCTGACAGCGCTGACCATATCTGCGGAGAACAATTCCTGCGCGGCGAAGGCGATTAAAATGCTCGAAAAGCTCAACGGCTGCAAGGCGCATTGTACGGCGATTCTCAGCGAACGGGATGAACAGGTACTCAGGAGCATGGGCATTGACGTGACCTGTGATCCGGAATATCTGACTACAAACTTATACTTATCGTAAAAAGGCGAATCGCGGCAGGCGCGGCGGTTCGCGAACCAGTTTTAGGAATCTATATGACCAGAAAATCAGAAAAACGAAGAAAAGGGAGCGGCATTCAAACGCTGCTCACGCGGCAGGAAAAGTTAAAATATCGTCTGATCCTTGAGGGGATCGCCGTCGGCTTACTCGCCGGATTGGTCAGCTCGGCGTTTCGCTGGACCTTGATGGAGGCAGAGAGCATACGAACTTTGTTTGTGGAAAGCGCGCGGCAAAAATTGACCTTGGCTGTGCTGGGCATCTTTTTGCTCGGCGCGCTGGCAGTCTTTATTGCCGCCATGCTAAAGCGAGAGCCTTTGATCTCCGGAAGCGGGATTCCGCAGGTCGAAGGAGAACTGCATGGAAAGATCAACGCCAATTGGCTGGAGGTATTGCTCGCCAAATTTTTGGGAGCTGTCTGCGCCATCGGCGGCGGTTTGTCACTGGGACGGGAGGGCCCGAGCATTCAGCTTGGCGCTATGGTCGGCAAAGGCTTTTCGCGTCTGAATAACCGCTTCCGTACAGAGGAAAAACTGCTGATGACCTGCGGCGCGGGCGCGGGCCTTGCCGCTGCTTTCAGCGCGCCGTTGGCAGGCGTGGTGTTTTCGCTGGAAGAATTACACAAGAGCTTCTCAACGGAAGTGCTGCTCAGCACGATGGCCTCAGCAATCACCGCGGACTGGATTGCGTCATATATCTTCGGTTTACGTCCGGTCTTTGATTTGACGGTGACCAATGGGCTGCCGCTGTCACATTTTTGGATGGTCATCGTCCTCGGCATCTTCATGGGCGCGTTCGGCGTTTTTTATAACAAAGCGCTCGCCGTTTCACAGGACTTCTTCGCGAAACTTCCGATCGGATGGCTCAAGGCAGGGATTCCTTGCGTCTGCGTGATCCTGCTGGCGGCTCTGTATCCGGAAGCGCTGGGCAGCGGACACAGCCTTGTGGGTCATGTGGGCAGCGGAGCGATGACGGTCGGCGCGCTGGCGGTTCTGCTGCTGGTCAAATTTTTGTTTTCGGTCATGAGCTTCGGAACCGGAGCGCCGGGCGGAATTTTCCTGCCGCTTTTGGTGCTGGGCTCTGTGAGCGGAGGCTTCTTTACGAAGCTCGTCAGTCCGTTGGTCGGCTATTCGAACACATATATATCCATCTTTGTGATTCTCGGCATGGCAGGATATTTCGCGGCGATTGTCAGAGCGCCGATTACCGGCATCATTCTCATCAGTGAAATGACGGGTACGCTTTCCAATCTGCTTTCTCTTTCACTGGTTTCCCTGACCGCGTATCTGACCGCTGAGCTTCTCGGCGGTATTCCGGTATACGACCAGCTTCTGCAGCGTATGCTGCAGGGAGGCACGTCGAAGAAACCGAAAAAAAGCAACAAGGTCTTTGTCGAGAGTCAGGTGCAGATCGGTTCCTTTATGGACGGTCGGACGCTTGCTGAAATCGGTTTGCCGCCTGGCAGTTTGATTGTTTCGGTGCAGCGCGCGGGTCGGGAACTGGTTCCGGGCGGGCAAACCGCGCTCGCGAGCGGAGATACGGTCGTGGTTCTGTGTCATGAGGGCAATCTGCCGGCGGTGAACCAAACGCTTGAAGAAAAATGTCGCAGAATCATTCTCCAAAAGGATGATCCCACGGCAAAACTGTAATCAATCAAAAGATGGTGTGACGCAGCGTTTCTACATCGTGCAGATGGGCAGCCTTTTGCCGGTCCCACTCCATCAGCTTTTCGGAGTATTCGAGCAGACGCCCCTTGGAGAATGGCGAAAGCGCGTGATAGTTGCGCAGAAGCTCAAAGGCGGATTTGCTGGACATCTTGCTGCAGATCAGACCGTTTAAGAACGCGTCCGAATCCTCCTCAAAAAACAGATCCATATCGATTTCAAAGCATTGGGCGATATTGAACAGAGCCTCGGCATCGGGCGTGCGATTGCCGAGTTCATACTGCACATAGAGTGATCTTGTCATATTGACGGCTTCTGCCATACGCTGCTGACTTAACCCATGATAGGTTCGTAAAAATTTCAGATTGTTTCCGACACATTTTTGCAAGTTAAGATTCAAGGTCAAACTCCTTCCTTTTTCATAAGTACATACAAACACACCCTGCTTACGGGCTGTTTCTTTGTCCCGCTGGCTTATAGCCTTCCGCAACTATTGTACTAGATTTCTTTGTGAAAAGAAAGTCAATCGCGGAATTTTATCTGTTTTTTAGCAAAACAGCGCACGAAAAAGTTGAAGTTTCGTAAAAAATACAAAATACGAGGAAGAAAAGGGGTTCCTTTTTTCTGAAAGTGTGGTATAATGTTATATGTGAAAGGGTTAATTTTTTAACAAAACGAGACCAAAAATTTGCATTACATATTAAAGGAGGCAATTTAATGAAAAAGATTGGCGTACTGGGAACAGGCACGATGGGAGCCGGCATCATTCAGGTTTTAGCGCAGAACGGCTATGAAGTGGTTATGAGAGCAAGAAGAGAAACTTCCATTGAGAAGGGTCTTGCGACTGTCAAGAAGAATCTGGACAAGATGGTCGCGAAGGAAAGAATGACCGCGGAAGAAGCGGAAGCGGTATTCGCGAGAATTCATGGCTCTACAGATATCAACATCATCGCGGATGCTGACCTGGTCATTGAGGCCGCGACCGAAGATATGGAAGCAAAGAAGGCGTTGTTCGCGGAGCTGGATAAACTCTGCAAACCGGAAACTATCATCGCTACCAATACTTCTTCCTTATCCATCACCGAAATCGCTGCGGCAACCACAAGACCGGATAAGGTAATCGGTATGCACTTCTTCAATCCGGTTCCGGCAATGAAGCTGGTTGAGATCATCAAGGGTCTGACGACCTCTGATGAAACCAAGGATACCATCCTTGCGTTAACCGAAAAATTAGGCAAGACTCCGGTAGAAGTCGCGGAAGCGCCTGGATTCGTTGTAAACAGAATCTTAATCCCGATGATCAACGAAGGTATCGGCATCCTGGCTGACGGCGTTGCTGACGCGAAGGGCATCGACACTGCGATGAAGCTCGGCGCGAACCACCCGATGGGACCGCTGGAGTTAGGTGATCTGATCGGTCTGGACGTTGTCCTTGCGATCATGGACGTTCTCTACACAGAATACGGTGATTCCAAGTACAGAGCACACGTGCTCCTGCGCAAGATGGTTAGAGCCGGCAAGCTCGGCCGCAAGACAGGCGTTGGTTTCTACGATTACACAAAGAAATAAACACAGAAACAAATAAAAGGTTTACAGAGCGCCCAGACAGGGCGCTCTGCCTGTTATATGTGCTATGCCGCCGCGGAAGACATCTCTGATATAACAGGTAAAAATGTTTCGCAAAGCGCAGCGCATGCATGCGCGCGTAGAAATCTCTGCTTTCGTTACATGTGCGCTTGTCAACTGAAGGTAGAAAGCGAAAAGAATAAAGTGAGAGCCATGTAGATAGGAGCCATAAAATGAACACAGACAAGAGTGAATATCTGGTAGGAGAACTGGCGGAATACTTTGGTGTGAGTAATGATACTTTGCGTCTTTATGATAAAAAAGGTATTTGCTCCCCGCAAAAGAATGAAACAAATCATTACAGGACTTATTCGCGGGAAGATTTTATCTTGCTTGAATTTGTCATGCGTTTGAAGCAGATGGGTATGACCTTAGATGAAATCAAGATGATGGTTACAGACTGCAGCGTTGAAAAAGCAGAAGCGATCATGAGCATTGAAGCGAAAAAACTGGAGGATCAAATCAAAAAACTGCAGATCCTCAAGGACATGGTACAGGATTACAGAAAAAGCTACGCCAAGGTGATCGAACATTTTGGCCGGTATGAAATCACAGAATCGCCGACGTTTCTTTATTTGGACGTGCATGACTCTATGCCGGAAAATATGAAAGTGTTTAAAAGTCTCTCACAAAGCTATTTGCCGAAGTTTACGTTTGTTATGTCAAAAGAAGATTTTTTGCGGGAAGAGACATGGGAAAACATGAACGAGTCGGAGTATCGGAGAACACATCAAAAATACGCGCTTACGATGATCGATGATGAAAACTTTGGAGAAACGGAGAACTTTCCGCATCACGCGCTGAAGATTAAAAAATATGAAAAGTGTGTGCATACCGCGACGGAAGCGTACACCAATTCTGATTACAGCGGATTTAAAAAATGCAGCGATTATCTGCGTGACAATCATTTTACGCTTGTGGAGGATCCCTTGCTGCGTATGATTTATATTGGCGGAGATAAGGGGAGGAATCATGTGTATTATGAATTTTGGATGCCGATAGAATAAGAAGTGAAAAACAAGGAAGCCGCCGCTTTGCCGATAAAAGGCAAAGACATGGCGGTTTTTTGTTATATAGGAAATATCGAGCAGCGATATTTTTGGAATTATGGAAAAAGCACCTTGCAAAGCGGTGCTCATGGGTGAGCGCCATGTGCGTATCGGAATCTCAGATTTCGTGATGCGCAATTTTGTTTTTTTGCGTAAATAAAAAAATCTGTTGATTTGTGTTGAAATAATGTATTTTTGATGAAAATGTATTGACATTGGAGTTACTCAATGGTTTATGCTGTCTTGTAACAGAAGGTATCGATGCTAAATCATGCTGATTCGTGGACGCACGAAAAGCTGACACATGTTTTGTACGAAAGGAGCAGAACTATGAAACGTGAAAAAACCGCAAAAGGGGCTCAAAAAAAGGAACTGCCTCACATTTTTGTCATTTTACTTGTAGTTATTATTTTAGCGACAATTTGCACATGGATTGTTCCGGCCGGCGCGTATGATCGCGTCCTGGATGAGGCAACCGGAAAAATGTTGATCGATCCGGACAGCTTCCACTATATTGAGAAAACTCCGGTAGGCCCGTTTGGCATGTTTGTTGGCATTGAAGAGGGACTGATTGAAGCAGCAAACATCACATTTTTGATTTTATGCGCGTTTTCGAGCTTGTATCTTTTAGAAAAAACAGGAGCTATTGACGCAGCAATTGCCTTGATGGTAAGAAAAACAGAAAAGCATCCGAAATATTCTAAAGTCATCATCGCGCTGGTTATGGTGATCCTCGCGGTGTGGGGTTCTACGGGGACAATGTCCTATGAAGAAATTATCGCGTTTATTCCGATCTTCGTCGCCGTGGCCATGGCTTTGGGCTATGACGCCATGACCGGTGTGGCGATATCCGTAGTACCTGTCGGCGTGGGCTTCGCGTCCGCGACCGTCAATCCATTCACCATCGGTGTCGCGCAGACGATTGCAGAACTGCCGATGTTCTCCGGAGTGGGATACAGAATTCTGATCCTTGCAGTTATGACAACGGTGCTCATCATTTACGTTATGATGTATGCCTCCAAGATAAAAAAAGACCCGACGAAGAGCCTGACTTACGGTGTTGACTTTTCGGATATGGCAGTGGATGAAGAACGTCTCAACACCCCATTTACGATGGAGCGCAAGCTCAGCCTTGTGGCGCTGATCATTATTGTCGGTGTTATGGCGTGGGGTCTTTTAACGCAAGGGTGGTATATCAACCAATGTGCGGCACTTTTTATGATTTTGGCAATCGTTGTAGGCATTATTAACCATTGGAAAGCTAATCGCATCGCGGAAGTTCTCGTGGACGGCATGGGCAAAGGTATTCTGTCAGCAGTTATCGTTGGCGTCGCGAGAGCGGTATTGGTTGTAATGACAAAGGGCGGAATCATCGATACGCTGATTCATGCGTGCGTAGGCTTAATTCAAAACCTGTCCTTGTACGCAAGCGGCGTGGCAATGCTGATATTCCAGACCTTGTTAAATTTCCTGGTTCCATCCGGTTCCGGACAGGCTGCGGTATCCATGCCGATTATGACGCCGATCGCGGATCTCATCGGTATGAACAGACAGATCGCGGTACTGATTTTCCAGTTTGGAGACGGATTCTCCAACCTGCTGTGGCCGACTAGCTTCATGGTCATTGCCTGCGCGATGGCAAGAATCCCGCTGAACAAATATTACAAATGGCTGATGCCGCTTTTTGGAATCATGTTCGTGTTACAATGCGTCTTTGTTTTCGGCGCGATCGCGATGAACTATCAATAAACAGCGGGAGGTTTGGATTTGGAATATAAGATCAATCAGGAACTGCTGTCTCAGCTCGATGCAGAAATCGACGCGATGATGAGCGAAGTTGTCGAGAACAGACGATATTTGCACATGCATCCGGAAATAGGATTTGATACTGTGGGGACAGAAAAAATGGTCAAAAAGATTCTGTCAGACAATCAGATTGAAATTCTGGATACAAAGCTTGGCGTACTTGGCGTGATACCGGGTAAGAACCGGAAGCGCATGATTGCTTTGAGAGCGGATATGGACGCGTTGTGCCTTCAGGAAGAAAACGACGTACCGTATAAATCTCTGTATGAAAATAAAATGCATGCCTGCGGACATGACGGGCATACAGCGATGCTCCTTGGCGCCGCAAAGCTGCTTCAGCGGCACAGAGAGGAACTTGAAACAGACGTGTTGTTGCTTTTTCAGCCGGCGGAGGAAGGTCCAACCCCGGGCGGGGCGAAACTGATTCTGGAAGAGATGAAAAAACTTGGGCTTCTTGAAAAAACGGAGCGGATTTTCGGACAGCACCTGTTCAACAACTACCCTTGCGGCATGGTTGGATATAAATTTGGCGCGAAAGCTTCCTCTACCGATGAATTTTATATAAAAGTCATCGGCAAAGGCGGTCATGCAGGCTTGCCGCATCAGACAATCGATGCGCTGTCAATCGGAGCTAAAATTGTTACTGCGATGGAGAGTTTCATGTCAAGGAGAATCGATCCCTTTGATTCGGCTGTTTTTTCGGTCGGAATTTTTGAGTCGGGATCCGCAATCAATATTGTGGCAGATTCGGCTAAAATTTCGGGAACGATTCGATGTCAGAAGGACGAGACCAGAGCGTATATCCTAAAGAATATGGAGCAAATCGTCAATGGCTTGTGTCAGGCGTACGGCGCAACCTGCAAAATTGATATTATTCATGGCTTACCTGTTCAAGTGAACGATGCGGAAACGACGGAATATGCCAAAAAAGTTGTAGAGCAGGCAATCGGCAAAGAAAAAACATTCGAAATACCGCAGCCGATGATGGGCGCGGAAGATTTTTCCTACTATGCACAGGTGATTCCAGCATTCTTTGTGGATATCGGCTCGGCGAATGCGGAACGGAATTTGACAGTTTTGGGACACAATCCAAAGTTCGATTTTGATGAAGAAGCTATGAAAACAGGAATCAAAGTCCTGTGCAGCTTGGCCTTCTCTATGAAGTAAGAGATATCAGTCATCGACAGCATGGAAGAATCTGATCTTTTTACGAAAATCTTTAACGGAATATAGAGGTGGTAAATCATGTATAATGAAGAGCTGGCATGGATAGAAAATGCATTGGATTGTCTTCATGAAACTGGAAAAATGGGAAGCCTGCATTGGAGAGCGACCTACACAGAGGAAGATCAAAAAGCACTGAAACTTTTGGAACAGTGGATGCGGGAAAAAGATTTAGAAGTATTTTACGATGATATCGGTAATCTCTTCGGAAAAATAGAAGGAGAGCAGGATAGAATCGTCTTAACGGGTTCCCATCGAGACACTGTAAAGAATGGCGGGAAGTACGATGGCGCACTGGGAATCATTTGTGCGATTGCTGCCGCAGGCTCACTTTACGCGGAATTGGGCAAACCGAAAAAGAGTGTGGAGGTTGTTGCATTCGGTGAAGAAGAAGGCAGTAGATTCCTCTCCGGATATCTGGGCAGCCGTTATCTCGTCGGACAATTATCGGATGATATTCTGCAGGAGCGGGATGCGAATGGAATCACGCTGACCGAGGCGATCCGGCACGCTGGATTTTCCGGAAAAAGGGCGCAAAAATCACCGCAAATGCAGGAGGTTGAACGCTTTATTGAATTGCATATTGAACAGGGCGGTGTATTGGAGCAGAGCAGAGAGCAAGTCGGTCTGGTCACCTCGATTGTGGGTCTTTTGATTGGTAAAATCACGATTGAAGGACATCAAAATCATGCAGGTACGACACCGATGTATCTGCGCAAAGACCCGGTGACGAGAGCCGCGCAGCTCATCACAGAAATGAATCAATGGGCCATGACCTACGGCGAAGCGGTCACTTGTACGTTTGGAGAAATCCAAGTGTTTCCGAATAAGAGCAATGTCATTGCCGGTTCCGTCAGCCTGTCTTTTGATATTCGTTCGACATCTCCTGCCATACTGCAGGAAGCACAGACGCGAATCAAAAATCTGCAGCAGCAGGAGGATGGGTTCCGTTACACATTGGAATTTGCGGCACCGGACGCTCCGGCACAAATGGACGAGGCTGGGCTGAAGCTGCTGGAAGAAGCCGCAAGAAAGCTGCATTTGTCCTATCGGAAAATGCACAGCGGCGCCGGTCATGACGCCGAGATGCTGGCACAAAAAATAAAGACAAATATGATTTTTGTTCCAAGCGTCGGCGGCATCAGTCATTCGCCATTGGAATACAGTAAGCCGGATGATATCGGTCGTGGGTACTTGTTGTTAAAAGCATTTTTACGAGAAATTGCATGGTCATGAGGAAGAAAAGACCTGGAAAAAGACAAACTGCGTATCCAAAACAGGCACGATAGATTGTCAACCACCGCTAATTTTACGCACGCAGTGTGTATGTGAAGTAGAAACAGCCTGAAATTTGAGCATTTCGTTTGACTTTCAGGCTGTTTTTGCCGCTAAAGCACCAAAATGCACAGCCGGAGCGGATATTTGCCCCGGCTGTGTTTCTTCTACAGAGCTATAAAACGCGTCGATGCCTATAATTCTTCGACTTCTTCGGCGGAAAGCCCAGTTATCTCTGCAATGTCAGCAGTCGGGATTCTTTTGGCCTTCATGTTTTTCGCAATTTCGCGCCTTTCCTGCGCTACGCCCTCACTACGGCCTTTTTCAAGGCCGGCAGCTTTACCCTCGTCGTATCCATAGTGCCAACGGATGTTCATTTCTTCTTCTATTGTCATAATCTCAGTCACCTCCGTATCGCGGTTGACTTCCTCGACCTTTTCATGTATGCGTTTGACGAAATCATCATTTTCGTCGACCTCTTCGCGTTCCACATAGGTAAAGAAAGTTTCCAGTTCCTTCGGAATCTTGCCCTTCGGACAATCGATTGCTAAGATTATTGTATAGGTTTCAT
>ERZ857998.1001-NODE-1001-length-35840-cov-3.862037_pt1 | contig 35840 bp, 30 predicted proteins | sample MGYA00519954_ERZ857998 | MGnify/ENA primary metagenome ERZ857998 (study PRJEB31778, sample SAMEA3449424) | human gut metagenome | biome: human gut; feature: human-associated habitat; material: faeces | place: United Kingdom | collected 2010/2012 ...
GTGGTTAATACTTCGCACGCTATGCGTGTTCAGCACGGGCTTATAGCCCTAAAAATAAAAAAGAAAAGCTTCAAAAACAGAATTTTAAAAGCTTTTCTTTTACTGTTTGTGCGTATGGCAAGATCAACTTGCTGTTTTATATCACATACCGCATATTATTTTGTTGTTTATAACTTCGCAATCGATCGATATAAAGAAATTATACTTTGAGGTGTCTTTCTTTCACCATACTATTCCATAAATGTTATTCTCTTGCTGACAATTCGCTTGACTGATCATTCACTTTCTGTTTTTGTTCGCGAAAACAGCTGATTTGGTACATTTTTGCGAAGCCGTGAATTATCATATCCTATATCTTATCCTTCAGATATTCAAACACCGCTTCTTCCACCGTGGCGTTCAGCGACTTGTTTTGTGAAATCGAATACAGCGACAGCTTTTTATGAAGCTGCGGGGCAATGCGCACGTTGAAACTGCCTTTATATGTTTTTTCCGGCTCCGTTCCATTTTCAGCACACATTTCCAGATAGTCGTCTACAGCCCCTTCAAAATCCTGCTGCAGCTCCGCAACACTTTCGCCCTCATAAGAAATCAAACTGTTGATTCCAAGCACTTTTCCATACAGCAAGGCATCCTCACGAGAATATTCAACGCTTCCATAATATCCTTTGTATTCCAACAGATTTTTCACAGCAATCCCTCCTTCTGTAAAACATCCCGTATCTGCTTAATTTGATATCGTTTTAATTCATTTCCCGGATGTGGTTTATGTAAAATAATCGTAACCTTTTGGTTGGTAAAACACACTCTTGATCCCGATGTTTTTCCACGATTATGAAACGAAAATCCCATAGCAGTCAATAACGTTACTATTTCATCAAATGTAAAACCATTAGATGATTTTGTTAATTTTTCTTTTAATTTCTCAATTTTACTCAATCCCAATCTCCTTTTTACTATATTATAATAAAAACCAAAGCTGCCTGCAACTATTTTTTAGTTGCAGGCAGCTTTGATCTTCCGAAGAAATAAAAAAGAAGAACTTCAAAAACAGAATTTTAAAAGTTCTTCTTCGACCTCAAACTCTAAAAATCATCATCATCCCCAAAGCCCAGTGGATCATCCAGGAAATCACTGCGCGTATCCCAGTCAAATGGGTTTCCACCGTGGAACATGATCGCGTCATCGATAGCTTCTTCCATATCCAGGGCAATGGCATCTTCATCTTCGTAGTCAACCGGTGGTTCATAGAATTCCGATTCTTCTTCTAAATCATCCGGATCCTCGATTTCCCAGTCGCCGCCATCGTCCGGAACATGCTCCGCATAATCCTCGTTATCTCCGTAACCCAGATCAGCCAGATCAATAACGATTTCCAGCGGTCCTTCCATTTCCTGTTCCTGCTTTTCCCTTCGATCCACCGCAGCCTGCAGTTCTTTTTCAGTTAAATGATCATGCATCCAGTTCAGGAAAAACACCATCAGCGCCGCATCCCGGGCATGTCACCAGATACCCGCCCACCTCTGCAGGAACAGTATAAGTATCTTGGATCAGCCGGATCTGTTCTGTTTTCATGATAAGCTCCTCTTAAACAAAATTCCAGAATATACTTACATTATACAGACGTCCATGCCTTTTGAAAACCATTTCAGTCAGTTTCATGCTTTCACACTCACTGAACTGACTGAAACGAATTTTCGTCATATAACTGACCTGGTATTCAGATGCCTCTACACCACCATCCCTATAATATGTATAACACAATCAGCGCTGTCAGAAACGCCCTGTGGCGTGACTGAGTCAGCGCTGAATTTATCACAAATAGATTTTGCAGTCCAATAGGGGCGACGTAGGCAAGCCCCATCGTCAGCCCCTGAAAAAACAACTCACGTTTTATTCTTTCTCCACCATTTTCTCAGCTTTGCGCATTTCCTTACGGTCTTTGTGATTCTCACGACGGCCATCTCTGCGGCTGTCATCATGCTCATCGCTGTCATCTTCCTCATCCCGCGGCGGAAGAATCTGCATGGTGATCTGCTCGATCCTCCGGTCGCGCACCGAGTCGATAGTGAAGCGGTAATTCTCAAATTCTACGACTTTACCAACGTCTTCTTCGTCCGGGATCTCGCCCAGGATGTCCAGAATGAATCCGCCGATAGTCTCACTGTTTTCCGACTCCAGATCGATATCCAGTTCCTCGTCGATATCATCAAGATCCATGCTGCCGTCCATCACATACGTGTCGTCCGACACCTTCTGGATCTCCGGCTCGTCCTCGTCGAATTCATCATCGATATCGCCCATGACTTCCTCAATAATATCTTCCATGGTAACGATACCCGAAAATCCGCCGTACTCATCGATCAGGATAGCGATGTGCTGCTTCGTCGTTTTCAGCTCCGCAAACAAAGAGTCGATATTTTTCGTCTCCGGCACGAAATACGGCTTCCGCATAATATCGCGAAAATCCACGTTTTCGAACCCGGCCTCCTTGGCCTTGATCAGGTAATCCTTAATATACAGGATACCTATTATATTGTCACTGTCATCTTCGTATACCGGAATCCTGGAATAGCGAAGCTCCATCATCTCGTCGATGTATTCCTCCGTCGGCGCATTGATATCAATGCAAAACACATCCGTCCGCGGAGTCATCACCTCATAGGCCAGCATGTCGTCAAAGGCAAAAATACTGGTGATCATCTTCTTGCCCTCTGCCTTAAGTTCGCCGCTTTCCTGTCCCGCCTCCAGCATGGACACCACATCATCCTCGGAGTATTCCCCGTCGACTACATCTGTCCGCTGTCTGCAGATCTTCAAAAATAAAGTCACAAACAAGGACAAAAGCCATACAAACGGTTTAAAGAACGTGGCGATCGCTTTGATCGGTTTTGCCACGGACATGGCGATCGCATCCGCATGAAGCATAGCAAGCCGCTTCGGAAACAGTTCTCCAAGCACCAGCATCAGAAACGATAGAATCAGCGTGATGACGATCAGCGCCATCTCACCGCCATACGGAATGCCCCAGCTTTCCAGTTTCGCACCAACCGGCCCCGAAAAGCTGAACGCTGCCTGTGCACTGGAAAAGAACCCTGCCAGCGTGATCACTACCTGGATCGCCGATAAAAATTTGTTCGGATCCTCGATGAGTTTTACAAGTGTTTCCGCCTTTTTGTTTCCCTCCTGTGCCAACGACCGTACCCGGTTCTTGTTCACCGATACGATGGCGATCTCGGCCGCTGCGAAATACGCATTGACCAGAATCAGTACGAGTAATAAAATCAGTTGACCCCACATGGGCCCAGCATCAGATGACATTTTTTTCTCCTTTCTCATCCAACAATAAAATAATTAAATTATGTAAACCGCAGACCTGCCCGTCATTTTCCGCCTGCTTCCTGCAAAGCCTCCGGCACTCAGTCTGCTTCCTGCAAAGCCTCCGACTACAGTCTTCTCTTCGGTCAGCAATCCGCCTGACCTTTTCGCTTCCTTAAAATAAAGTTCTCTGCTACCGGCTCCTTCATCCGGATCTGTACGATCTGCTGCGGGTGCGGAGCCGATTCGATATCATTTCCTTCTTCATCCTGCATAAAATCCAGCGTCTGGCTGAAAAAGTCACGACCAGGTCCGAAGACCTCGATCTCATCCCCGATCACCATCTTGTTGCGCTGCTCTACCACAGCGATACCTGTACCGGCATCATAGCTTTTCACCATACCGATAAAGCTGTAGTCACGCGTATAAGCGCTGGTCTGATAGTTCTGGTCTTCATTGGTCGGCTTGTTGAAATAAAAACCGGTTGTGAATTCCCGGTGACTTGCTTTCGTCATATCCTCGTACCACGCCGGATCCATTTCAAAATGCTCCGGATCAGCATAGTATGCATCGATTGCCTTGCGATATGCGCTTACCACAGTCGCCACGTAGAACACGCTCTTCATCCGTCCCTCGATCTTGGCAGAAGAAACCCCTGCTTCGATCAGCTCAGGCAGATGCTCCAGCATGCACAGATCCTTAGAGTTCAAAATATAAGTCCCCCGGTCGTCTTCCTCCACAGGATAATATTCTCCCGGACGCTGCTCCTCTACCAGCTTATATTTCCAGCGGCACGGATGAGCGCACTGCCCCCGGTTAGCATCTCTGTCGATCATAAAATTGCTTAAGAGACATCGTCCCGAATAGGAAATGCACATGGCTCCGTGAATAAAGGATTCCAGTTCCATCTCCTCCGGGATGCTTTCCCTGATCTTGCGGATTTCATCTATAGTAAGCTCCCGCGCCATCACCAGCCGTTTCACGCCCTGGGCATGCCAGAACTGAGCCGTCACGTAATTCGTCATATTGGCCTGGGTCGAAAGATGCAGTTCCGCCTCCGGCATAGCTTCTTTTATCAAAGTGATCACGCCCGGATCCGACACGATGAACGCATCAACAGGAATATGGCGGATCTTCGCAAGGTAAGCACGAAGCGGTTCGATGTCTTCGTTGTGCGCGAAGATGTTCATAGCCATATGGCAGCGGACACCTTTGCTGTGAGCGTACGCTACACCTTCCTCGATTTCCTCAATGGAAAGGTTTCCGGCTCCCGCCCGAAGGCTGAACATTTCTCCACCGAAGTAGACCGCATCTGCACCGTAGTCTACTGCGATTTTCAGTTTTTCCAGATCTCCCGCAGGAGCAAGTAATTCTATCTTTTTCATAGCTATGAGTTTTTTTCCTTGTCGATCACGCTGATCGATACACCGTCGCCTACCGGCAGGATACAAGTATCCGCATACGGCAGATCCGTGATATATTGTATGAATTCCCGCATTTTGCGGATGCTGGTCTTGTACTTTTTCCCCGGATCGTATTCATCCGAAGCCGTCATGCCCTTCATCAGCACGTTATCGCAGATGATCATGGCTTCATCATTGCAAAGTGGCATCGCCAGATCCCAGAACGCCTTGTAATGGCTCTTTGCAGCATCGATAAACACTACATCGAAGCCTCCCTCCGGATCGTCCTTTGCAGCCTCTTCCGCCTCTTCTGCCAGCTTTACAAGCACCTCCCTGGCATCCCCGGAAAGCACCGTGACACGGTCTGAAAATCCCATGTTTTCTATGTTGTTTCTGGCGATCTCAAAGGCCTGCGGGCTGGATTCGATAGTCACCACCCGGCAGTCGCAGCCTTCTGCAAAACAGCATGCGGAGTACCCTACAGCTGCCCCGATCTCCAGGATCTTTTTTGGTTTTTTGATCCGCAGAAGATTCAAAAGAAGCCCTTCTGTATCTCGCAGGATGATGGGCACATGCTGCGCCTCTGCAAAAGCCCTGAGCTCCTGCAGATCCTTATTTTCATTCTTGTAAAAGGTATTGATAAACGCTGTGATTATGTCGTTTGTTATATTCATATTAGTACCATTTGTTCTCCGAAACAGCCTTCTCGTGCTCTGCCAGCGTCTTGGAATAGATCACGGTCCCATCCTTCTTGGCGAAGAAGTAATAATAATCGCTCTTCTCGTAGTTGAGAACGTCATCCATGGTGTCCACAGACGGCGAGCAGACCGGTCCAACCGGCAGTCCTGTGTTTTTATATGTGTTGTATTTGGAATCCACCTGCAGGTCTTTATTTGTCACCGCTACGCGTTTTTCCTGCAAAGCGTACAGCACGGTGATGTCGCTCTGCAGCGGCATATTTTTATTCAAACGGTTGATAAAGACACCGGCGATTTTCGGGCGATCCTTCTTGAAGAGAGATTCATTCTCTACCACAGAAGAAAGCGTCAGAAACTGATGCACAGTCATGTCCATTTTTTTGATATCTGATTTTCTCTTGGTCAGGACCTTGTCCGTATGGTCCAGCATCATGGTTGTGACTTCCTCGATGCTCGGATCTTCGCTGGTGACAAAATACGTTTCCGGATACAGATACCCTTCCAGTGGATACATGATACCATCCGCCAGGATCTCATCTGTCAAAAACCAGTATTTGTTGATCAGCTTGTTCAGATAGGTCTTGTCTGCCCATGCCGCCAGGATCTCGTCTTTCGTAAACGGCAGTTCCTTGGCCATCGCCTCTGCTGCCTGCGGGACCGTAGCCCCTTCAACTACTGTGAACTGCTGCCTGGAAACGTAGTCAAAATCGCCCTCGTTGATGGCTTTCATCATTTCCGGCAGGGACATGGATTTGCTGAAAACATAGGTATTGGCCTGCAAAGAATCATACCCGCCGATTCTGGCGTGGATTTTGGCGCAAAGGGTGTTTCTCACCAGTCCCTTCTCATCCAGGATCTTGACTATAGCTGCCGCTCCGCTGCCTTGCGGGATCGTAACGGACACGTCTTTATCGCTTTTGCTGTCAACTGCACCGATCCCCGTCAGATAAAAGAACATCACGGCAGTCAGCAGGACTACGACGATCCCGATGATGATCAGAAGGGTTTTCAGTTTGCTGCTAAAAATCTTTGACATCTAGTACCTCTTTCTGTGGTGTTTTGCATCATTTTCAAAGAGGGGACGATGACGCCCCCTCTTTGCAGAATTCTTCCTTATTTGGATCTTCCGAGATATTCGCCTGTTCTCGTATCGATCTTGATGATCTCGCCTTCTTCGATGAAGATCGGAACCTGGATCACTGCACCGGTTTCTACCGTAGCAGCCTTTGTTACGTTAGTAGCTGTATCGCCTTTAACGCCCGGTTCTGTCTCGATCACCTTCAGGTCTACGAAGTTCGGAGCTTCCACCTGGAACGCATTGCCCTGGTAGAACTTGATCGTAGCTTCATCGTTTTCTCTCAGATACTTCATCGCATCTTCTACCTGGTCGAATGTAAGAGGAATCTGATCGTAAGTTTCTTCATCCATGAAATAGTACAGTTCGCCGTCGTTATATAAGTACTGCATCGTTTTTGTCTCGATGTGTGCTTTCGGGAACTTGGCATCCGGGTTGAAGGATTCTTCCTTTATAGCGCCAGTCAGGATGTTCTTGTGCTTCGTTCTTACGAACGCAGCGCCCTTACCCGGCTTAACGTGCTGGAAATCCAGAACTACATGCGGATCCCCGTCAATTTCAAATGTCATACCTTTTCTAAAATCACCTGCATAAATCATAAACTTCTCGACCTCTCTTTATATTTAAATTATAATCAAACTCTTTTGAGATTTTACAGCATTTATTATACCAAATTCTGTGATGATTGCCAAGTCCTCAATGCGAACTCCGAACTTGTCTGGAATATAGATGCCCGGTTCCACCGTGACAGGCATGTATTCTTCCAGCACTTCTTCGCTCTTCGGATTCAGGGTAGGCGCTTCATGCACCTCTGTCCCGACACCGTGTCCTGTGCCGTGGATATAGTAATTGCCGTATCCGGCTTCCTTGATGATGTTTCTGCTTGCCGCATCTACATCACTGCACCTTACGCCTGCTTTGCATGCTGCAAGACCTGCCATCTGGGAATGAAGAACGATATCGTAAACCTTGATCTGTTCTTCGCTCAGATGTCCGATCCCGATGGTACGGGTCATGTCACCGCAGTAGCCGTCCACGACAGCACCGAAATCCATAGTCACGAAATCACCGTCTTCGATCACTTTATCGCTAGGTTCTCCGTGGGGCTGAGTCGTGTTGACGCCGGACACACAGATCGTCGGGAAGGACAGTCCTTCCGCGCCATAACTAAGCAGCGTTTTCTCGATTTCATCCGCCACCATTTTTTCCGTCATCCCCGGTTCGATGAACTGCAGGATATGGGTGAAGCACATATCTCCCATGGTCGCAGCCTTGAGGATCTTCATCAGCTCATCCGGTGTTTTCACCATGTTCGCCATTATTTGTCGCCTCCTATCATCTGGTCGATACCCAGATCGGAAACTTCGGCCAGGATCTTGTACACATCTGCCATCATCATGGAAAAACGCATCTGGCACTGCAGATACTGCGCCGCTGCCGGGTCCTGCATGAGGATACCAGAAAGCTGCTGCAGCTTGCCTAAAGCTTCCGGATCCATCGGCTGTCCCATAGCCTGGGCTGCCTGCATCTCAAACTGCTGCTTGAGAAAATCGTTCAGTGCTTTTTCCAGTTCCGGATTGCCTTCGATATCCTTCTTTCTGGCCTGAAACTGCTTGTATTCTTCGGACTCCTTTACTGCTGTTGCCAGCGAATGAGCCTGGTCATATACGTTCATAAATATGCTCCTTTCTATACTTCCAGGAAGATCGGCAGGATCACCGGACTTCTCTTGGTCTTCGCATAAATGAATTTACGCAGACCTTCCCGAACAGCCGTCTTCATACCGTTCCAGTCCTTCATATCCTTTGCAATACATTCTTCCAGGATCTCTTCTGCCTTGCGGCAGGCTTCATCGATCAAATCTTCATTCTCACGCACATAGACAAATCCGCGGGAAATAATATCCGGTCCTGACGCGATCCGATTGGAATACCGGTCGATCGCTGCTACCAGAATGATCAATCCCGACTCCGACAGCAGTCTTCTGTCGCGGAGAACGATGTTTCCTACGTCTCCTACGCCCAGTCCGTCTACCATGATACCTTCCGCTTCTGCGACCTTTTCTGTCTTCACTGCATTATCTTCAGAAACGGTCAGACAGTCTCCGTTGCTGAGAAGGAATACGTTATCCTTCGGCATGCCCAGCGTGTGAGCCAGATCTGCGTGGGTCTGCAAATGGCGGAACTCGCCATGGACCGGCATGAAGAATTTCGGCCGGATCAGGGAATGCATCAGCTTCAGTTCTTCCTGGCAGGCATGCCCGGACACATGGATATCCGCGATGTCTGAGTAGATCACTTCTGCACCCTTTTCCACCAGCTTGTTGACTACATTGGCCACCGTCAGCTCGTTGCCCGGTACCGGAGAAGACGAGAGAATGACTCTGTCACCTCTCTTGATCTTGATGGCTTTATGCTCCGAGGACGCCATCCTTGCCAGTGCTGACATAGGCTCGCCCTGGCTTCCTGTGGTGATGATGACCATTTCTTTGTCCGGAACGTTCTTTGCCTTATTGAGATCCACCAGCATATTGGACGGTATCTTCATGTATCCCAGTTCCGTTGCAAGCTCTACCACATTGACCATGCTCCTGCCGGAAACGGCCACCTTGCGACCGCATTCTTTTGCAAGATCCACGATCTTCTGTATCCTGTGGACGTTGGATGAGAACGTGGCTATGATGATACGACTATTGCAGCCGCGGAAAATATTCCCCAGCGTCTTGCCGACTACACGCTCCGATGCCGTATATCCCTGACGCAGCACGTTGGTGCTGTCCGCCATCATCAGAAGCACTCCTTCTGATCCGATCTGCGCCAGTCTGGCGAAGTCGATCGGGTCTCCATCCACCGGCGTATAGTCGATCTTGAAATCCCCCGTGTGGAAGATCTTTCCTGCCGGTGTCGTTATGGAAAGGCATATGGAGTCCGCGATGGAGTGAGTGATCCGCAAAGCTTCCACTGAGAAATGCTTTCCCAGTTTGAAGGTCTGTCCGGCTTTCACCGTATGCATCCTCGCCTTCATGCCGTGTTCTTTTAACTTGTTTTCGATCAGCCCCAGCGGGAATCTGGTGCCGTAGATCGGTACGTTGATCACCTTTAACAGATACGGAACACCACCGATGTGGTCTTCATGTCCGTGAGTAATGATCAGTCCCTTGATTTTCTTGCTGTTTTTTTCCAGATATGAAAAATCCGGAATTACTTTATCAATCCCGAACATATCGTCATCCGGGAAAGACAGCCCGCAGTCAACGATGATGATCTCATCCTCGTATTCCAGCGCTGTCATGTTCTTTCCGATTTCGTGAAGCCCGCCCAGCGGGATGATCTTCACCGCCGGCGCAGCTTTCTTCCGTCTCCCTCTGGAAGCTGCGCCTCTTGCACCGGCACTGCCGGCTGCCTTGCTCGTTCTGCCGGCTGTTTTGACAGCCTCAGCTGCCTTGCCGGAAGCGGATTTGCCGGGAGCTGCCTTGCCTGCCCCGGATCTGCCCGCATGATTCTTTGCAGAAGAACCAGATCTGGCAGAAGCAGTCTTTCGGTTCGTGCCCTGCTTTCCACCACCTGTTCTATTCCCTGCCGAAGCCTTGCGCCCGGTATTCTTCTGGCCGGAGCCGCTGCGGGAAGAAGTGTTTTTTCCCGCAGGCTTTGCAGGTTTCCTTGATGTCATTTTCGTTTCTTCGCTCATAATGTCCTTCCTAAAGTCGTCCAGGAAAAGGGTACACTATTTTACCACGATGTTGATCAGCTTGCCCGGTACGGCAATGACTTTCACAACATTCTTACCTTCGATCAGCCCTTTTACCTTTTCGTTTTCCATAGCGGTCTTCTCCATTTCTTCTCTGGAAAGTCCGCCTGCAATATCTAATTTCTCTTTGATTTTTCCGTTTACCTGCACAACGATCTCTACAGTATCTTTTACAAGGGCTTTTTCATCGTATTCCGGCCAGTTCTGATCGTGAACGGATCCTTCGTATCCCAGGTGCTCCCACATTTCTTCCGTTACGTGCGGTACGAACGGCGCCAGCATAATGATCAGATCTTTGATGGCTGCTCCGAACAGACCCGGATTTACCGTGCCTTCCTTATAGCGGTACATTTCGTTGACAAGTTCCATGATCGTACTGATGGCTGTGTTGAAATTGAACCGTTCGCCGATATCGTCTGATACCTTCTTGATGGCATAGTTGAGCCAGTACGCCATGTTCTTATCAGCGTCGCCGCTGATTTCATAGCTTTCCGGAACCTCGCTGTAGTTCTGCGAGAAATCATATACCATCCGGTATACTCTGTTGATGAATCTGAAGCTTCCTTCTACGCCTTTATCCGACCAGTCCAGTTCACGTTCCGGCGGTGCCGCAAACAGGATGAACAGTCTTGCCGTATCTGCGCCGTACTTATCGATGATCTCCGCAGGGCTGACAACGTTGCCCAGGGATTTACTCATCTTGGCACCGTCTTTGATGACCATGCCCTGCGTCAGCAGATTCTTAAAAGGCTCTTCCGTGCTTACCAGTCCCAGATCGTAAAGTGCCATCTGGAAAAATCTTGCGTACATCAGGTGGAGGATCGCATGTTCCACTCCGCCGATGTACTGGTCTACGTTCATCCAGTAATCTACTTTTTCTTTGCTGAACGGCGCTTCTGTATTCTTCGGATCGCAGTAGCGCAGGAAATACCAGGAGGAATCCAGGAACGTGTCCATGGTATCCAGTTCTCTTCTGGCAGGCTTGCCGCAGACCGGACATGTGGTGTTCACAAAGGTCTTGCTTGTTGCCAGCGGAGATTCGCCCTTGCCTGTGAACTGTACATCAGCAGGCAGCAGAACCGGCAGATTTTCTTCCTTCTCCGGAACCCATCCACAGTCGTCGCAGTGGATCATCGGGATCGGAGTTCCCCAGTATCTCTGTCTGGAGATGAGCCAGTCTCTCAGCTTGTAGTTGATGGACTTCTTGCCGATTTTCTTTTCTTCCAGGTAGTCGATGATCTTTTCGATGGCTTCCTTGTTGTTCATGCCGTTGAACATTTCGGAGTTGATCATCGTTCCTTCTGCCGCAAAGGCAGCTTTCAGGTCGTACACGTCAACTTCCGGATCATCGGAATCTACTACCGGGATGATCTCCAGGTCGAATTTCTTCGCAAAGTCAAAGTCTCTCTGGTCATGAGCCGGTACCGCCATGATCGCTCCGGTACCATAGTCCATGAGAACGTAATCAGAGATGAAGATCGGAACCTTTTTACCTGTCAGCGGATTGATCGCATAGCGACCGGTAAACTGTCCTGTCTTCTCGTTGGTCGTGGAGGTACGTTCGATGTCGCTCATATGCTGTACCTTATCAACATAAGCGTTGACAGGCTCTTCGTATTCGCTGCCCGCTACCAGCTCCTTCAGATAAGGATGCTCCGGTGCCATTACCATATACGTAACTCCATACAAGGTGTCCGGTCTCGTGGTGAAGACGTCAAGCCCCTTGTCAAAACCATCTATTTCAAAGGTCACTTCTGCGCCGATGCTCTTGCCGATCCAGTTTTTCTGCATCAGCTTGACCTTGTTCGGCCAGCCTGGCAGTTCTTCCAGATTGTCAAGAAGCCTTTCAGCGTAATCTGTGATCTTAAAATACCACTGTGATAGATCCTTCTTGCCTACCAGCGTCTTGCACCGTTCGCACTTGCCGTCAACGACCTGTTCGTTGGCCAGTACGGTCTGGCAGCTCGGACACCAGTTTACAGGATTCTCTTTTTTATATGCCAGCCCCTTTTTATAGAACTGGATGAAGATCCACTGCATCCACTTGTAGTAGTCGGGATGACAGGTGGCAACTTCTCTGTCCCAGTCATAGGAAAGACCAAGTTCTTTCAGCTGTTCTCTCATTTCGCCGATGTTTTCCCAGGTCCATTTGCTCGGTTCCACACCGTGTTTGATGGCAGCGTTTTCAGCCGGAAGTCCGAAGGAGTCCCAGCCCATCGGATGGAGCACGTTAAAGCCCTTCATTTTCTTGAAACGAGCCAGTACGTCGCCGATGGAATAGTTTCTCACATGACCCATATGGAGCTTGCCGGACGGGTACGGGAACATCTCCAGAACGTAATACTTTTCTTTATCCGGATCTTCTGTTACCTTGAACACGTCGCCTTCTGCCCATTTGGTCTGCCATTTTTTCTCGATTTCGCTGAAATTATACTTGTCTATCATTTTCTTCCTCCCATTAACCGATCGTGAGGCTTTCGCAGTCGCCCCAGACTTTTTCGATGTTATATTTTTCTCTCATTTCTACTGTCATCACGTTGACGACAACATCGCCGTAATCCATGAGGATCCAGCCAGAGCTGCGAGTTCCTTCCACACTCTTTGGGAACACGCCTTCCGGTTCCAGCAGCTCCTCTATATTGTCAACAAGTGCCGCCATCTGCCGTTCGCTTCCTCCCGATGCCATGACAAAATAGTCTGCAAAGGAAGATTTCAGTGCAATGTCGATCACCTGTACATCGATCGCTTTTCTCTCATCCAAAAGCTTTGCGATTTTCATCGCCATTTCTTTTGATTCCATCATGATTTGCATAACTCCTTTTTTATATCTTCACATGCTTCGATCGTATCCTGATCCACCGATGCTCCCGTGCTCCGCACGTACTCCATGGATCGCTCCATACATAAAACACAAGCTTTATCCAGATCTTCTTCCGCAACCTTTCGCAGCTGCTTTACCTGAGGATAATCTCTTCCGGGCTCGATCGCATCGGCCAGATATAAGATCTTTTCCAGCCTGCTCATTCCCTTCCTGCCCGTGGTATGATACATCACCGCATGAAGCAGATCAGCATCCCGCATACCGTAAACATCCGCCAGGACATTTGCAGCGATCTTGCCGTGAGCCAGGTTCGGATTGTCCGCCAGTTTTTCCGGCAGTCCGTACCGTCTGGCCAACTCCGCCGATTCCTCCGGCGAAATATTACGCATCATATCGTGACAAAGTCCTGCCAGCTCTGCTTTATCAGGGTCTTCCCCGTAGCGTATCGCCAGCTCTTTCGCCGTTTTTGCCACACCATAAGTATGGTTCAGACGTTTCGACTTCAGATGTTCCTTTAAAAACGGTTCGATCACCGTCTTCCAGTGCTCGCAGTCCAAGGAGCCGTCCGCATATAGTCCATTTTCACGGATGTACCGTTCTACCGCCTCCGGCAAAAGCTCCCGGGCCGTGGTTCCGTCCTGTATCCTTTCACGTATCTGCGTCGAGGAAATGTCGTACTTTCTGTTGTTGATATGGATCACTTCGGTATGAAAATTCTCACGCACACGTGCGATACATCCTGCCAGCTCCTCTTCTCGGTAGCCTGGTCTCGTTCCAATGATAAAGCCGTAATTTGTCAAAAGTTCTTCCGCCTTCATCCACAGCTCGATCTTTAAAAAAGCATCGGTTCCTGTGATGAAATACAGCCTGGTGTCCTGTCCGTATTTTTTCTGCAAAGCCCGCAGCGTCAGATAAGTGTATGAGACGCCGTCTGCATCCATTTCATACGAAGAGACGGAAAATCCGGGCGTGCGTTCTGTAGCCAGCTGCAGCATGGCGATCCGGTCTTTTCCCGAGGTGATTTTTTTTCCAAGTTTGAAAGGCTGGATCCTTGCTGGAATGAAGATGACTTCATCCAGTCCGCCCTGTTTCATCGCATCCTCCGCCAGATGAAGATGTCCGCAGTGAACAGGGTCGAAAGTCCCGCCTAAAATTCCGATTCGTTTCATGTTTCGTCCTGTGAACCTCTCTATATTGTACTATACGGAGAGGATTTTTTCCACTTTATTTCAGTTTCAGTCCCAGTTCATCCAGCTGCTGCTCATCTACCAGCCCCGGTGCTTCACTGACCATGCACTGTGCGTTCTGATTTTTCGGGAAAGCAATGACTTCACGGATGGATTTTTCACCTGTCAGCAGCATTACAAGACGATCCAGTCCATATGCCAGACCTCCATGTGGCGGTGTACCGTATTTAAATGCCTCTACCAGGAAGCCGAATTTTTCATCGATGGTCGCCTGATCCATATCAAGAGCGCGGAACATATCTTCCTGCATTTCCTGATCGTGGATACGAATGCTTCCGCCGCCCAGCTCAACGCCGTTGAGAACGATATCGTACGCATTGGCCTTTGCAGCGATCGGGTTTGTCTTGAGAAGCTCCGCATCTTCTTCCTTCGGAGAAGTGAACGGATGATGCATCGCCTGGTAGGAATCCGTCTCTTCGTCGTACTCAAAGAGCGGGAAGTCTACGACCCACAAAAGCTTGTAGTCATCGTCCTTCAGCAGTCCCAGCTCGCCTGCGATGTGTCTTCTCAGGAAACCCAGAGCATCGAATACCACCTTGTTCTTATCGGAAACGATGAGGATCAGATCGCCGTCTGCCGCTCCCATCTTTGCAGCGATTTCCTGAAGCTGATCCTGGGAGAAGAACTTGTTGACGGAAGAGGAAACCTCTTCCCCTGCAACTTTCATCCATACCATGCCCTTGGCGCCGTAGCTTCTGATGGCTTCTGTCAGCTTGTCGATCTTCTTTCTCGTATAGTGCTGCGCTCCCCCTGTGATGCAGATACCGCGAACGCTGCCGCCGGCTGCGACAGCATCGGTAAACACTTTGAATTCGCAGTCCTTCACCAGATCAGTGATATCCTGCAGCTCGAATCCGAACCGCACATCCGGTTTGTCGCTTCCGTAGCGCTCCATAGCTTCATCGTAAGGGATCCGCGGGAACGGTGTCTGCACATCGATACCTTTCAGTTCTTTGAAAACTCTCTTGAGGAAGCCTTCCTGCACTTCAATGACATCGTCAACGTCCACGAAGGACATTTCCAGGTCTATCTGCGTGAATTCAGGCTGACGGTCTGCACGCAGGTCTTCGTCACGGAAACATTTTACGATCTGCATGTAGCGGTCGGTCCCTCCTACCATCAGCAGCTGCTTATAAGTCTGCGGTGACTGAGGCAGAGCGTAGAAATGTCCCTGATTCACACGGCTCGGTACCAGATAGTCTCTGGCGCCTTCCGGAGTAGACTTGATCAGCATCGGTGTTTCTACTTCGGTAAATCCGTTTTCTGCGAAATAGTCTCTGGCCAGTTTCGTCAGGTTGTGACGGAAAGTCAGGTTGTCCTGCATCTTCTTTTTACGAAGATCCAGGTAACGGTATTTAAGACGCAGATTGTCGTCTACGTTATCGTCATCCTTGATGTAGATCGGCGGTGTATCCGCCTTGGAGTAAAGGATCATGTCGTCTGCGATGATCTCGATATCGCCGGTCGGAAGATCAGGGTTCTTCGATTCTCTTTCTGCTACTACGCCTTGGATGCCCACCACATATTCGCTTCTCAGGGAGTCTGCCTGTTCAAACAGGTCCTGCGGAATCTTATCGTTGAACACCACCTGAGTGATGCCTGTCTTGTCTCTCACATCACAGAAGATGAGACCGCCCAGATTTCTTCTCTTTGCTACCCAGCCGTTGAGCACGACTTTTTCTCCGATGTTTTCTTTTCTCAGTTCCCCGCACATGTGGGTTCTCTTGTATAACTTCATTGCTACTTCTCCTCTTCTGTCAGAATTTCTACGATACGATCCAGCGGCACCATGGTCTGCTCGGAGGTGGTCATATCCTTCAGCTGAACACTGTTGTTCGCCAGCTCATCATCGCCGATCACAATGGTCTTTTCTGCATGTATCCTGTCCGCATATTTAAACTGATTTTTGATCTTTCTTCCCATGATGTCCATCTGCACACAGACCCCTTCCTGACGAAGTTCGTGCATCAGCTTCAGGCCTGCCGCCTTCGCATTATCGCCCATGACTGCGATGAACACATCTGCTCCTGCCGGCTGCGGGATCTCTGCTCCGCATGCCTCCATAGTCAGAAGCAGGCGTTCCTTGCCAAGTCCGAAACCAACACCCGGAGTTTCCGGTCCGCCGATTTCTTCCACAAGATGGTCGTATCTTCCTCCGCCGCATACAGTGCCCTGTGCACCGATTTTCGTCGTTACGAATTCAAACGCCGTCTTGGTGTAGTAGTCCAGTCCGCGAACGATCCCCAGATCTACCACGTATTCGATCCCCATCGCATCCAGGTTTGCCTTCAGATCATTGAAGGCATCCTGGCAGTCATCGCACAGATAATCCAGCATCATCGGCGCTCCCTGCACCAGTTCCTGGCACACTGGCGATTTACAGTCTAAAATACGCATCGGGTTGCGTTCAAAACGGTCTTTGCACGTGTCGCAAAGTTCCTCATATTTAGGCTGCAAAAATTCCCGCAGTGCCGCTCTGTGGTTCTTGCGGCATTCCGGGCATCCTACGCTGTTGATGCGAAGCTCGATATCCGTAACGCCCATCTTCTTCAGAAAGTCGCTTGCTAAGGCGATGATCTCAGCATCGGCCATCATGTCGTGAGTCCCGAAGGTCTCGATCCCGAACTGATGGAATTCTCTCAGTCTTCCTGACTGCGGCTTCTCATAGCGGAAGCACGGCGTGTTATAGTAAAACTTGGTCGGCTGCGGTCCTGCGAACATCTTGTGTTCCACATACGCCCGCACCACCGGTGAAGTCCCTTCCGGCTTCAGCGTGATGTTCCGTTTGCCGTAATCCTGGAAGGAATACATTTCCTTCTGGACGATATCCGTCGTGTCTCCCACGCCTCGCTGAAACAGCTCAGTGTGTTCAAATACCGGCGTTCTGATTTCTTCAAACCCGTAAGTCCGGCAGATTTCTGCAAACGCCTCTTCGATATAGTGCCATTTGTATGCCTGATCCGGCATCATGTCTTTCGTGCCCTTCGGCGCATTGGTCAGCATAACTTACCTCCATCTATTTTTTCCAAAAAAACCGTTTTTCTTGCGTTCCATCATCTCATCGAGCCTGTCGATGTAGATCTCATAATTAGATACGTTGGCGACGCGTTCCAGCCTGTTTTCCGCCGGAAACCAGATCTTGCTGATCCCGCCGGCACCCAGAGCCAGAATGGACTGCGCCTCCTCCATGATCCTGATATTATAAACGGATACTGCATCGTCTCTGCAGAACCCGATGTTTTCCGTGTTTCCTGATGTATGTTTCTGTCTGTAAAGATAATACGGACGATAGCCTTTCGCCCGCAGTGTTTCCATGGCATAGGAAAGCATCTCCTCCCGCAGGTCTTCATTGCGGTAGTTGAACTCTCCATCCATCTCCTTCAGACGGGATGCTCTCTTGACCGCCAGCGTATGCAGGGTGATGTTCTCTGCTCCCAGCTCTACGATCCGGTCGAGACTTCGTTTGAAATCTGCAAAATCTTCTCCCGGAAGTCCGGCGATCAGATCGGTGTTGATGATCCTTGGACCTTCTTTTTTCGCCAGTGCAAAGGCCTTTTCCACGTCATCCACCGTATGGGCACGCCCTATAAGATCCAGGGTGTCCTGCTTCATGGTCTGCGGATTGATGCTGATACGATCCACACCGTAGTGTTCCATGATACGCAGTTTCCCTTCTGTTATGGTGTCCGGCCGTCCTGCTTCCACGGTAAATTCCCGAAGATGGGACAAGTCAAAATGTTCCTGGATCTCCTGCAAAAAAGCCTCCAGCGCAGCTTCGTCCAGTGTGGTCGGCGTTCCGCCTCCAATATACAGAGACTCTATCTCATAACCGTCTTCTTTTATGTTTTCTGCAGCAAATGCGATCTCATGGAAAAGTGCTTCCAGATACCTGTCGATCTCAGGTTTCTTCACCTGGTTGGATGTGAAGGAACAATATAGGCATCTGGTGGGGCAAAACGGGATACCCAGATATAATGACAGACTGTTATCCTTCGCCGCCCCGGTGGTTTTCTGCTGATACCGGTAGATCTCCAGGACCAGATCTGCCTTTTCCGGCGACATGAGATAGTCCTCGAGCAGGATCTGTCTTGCTTTCGCTGCACTTCCTGTCTTTTGAACCAGTTCTCCTGCCATTTTGACGGGACGGATCCCCGTGAGTATCCCCCACTTGGGCTGCTTTCCTGTAAGCGCCTTCAGATCCCGGTAGATCTGCCTTTTTACCGCATCCTTATCGCCGTCAAAGACACAGACGGTCGCCATGTCCTGTACCGACTGCTCTGCCACCTCGGCGATCTTTGCAACAGCCTGCTGCAGCACGACGAAAAACGTCTTCTTCTCCGTATCACCCGCCGGATCCTTTGCAGGAGCCTCGGCTGAAACCTTTGCAGGAAGATCGTCCGGCACTTCTGCAACCCCGGAAATCTCGTATTCACCCGGCTGCAGAAACACCTTGATCAGCTCCTCGTACTGATTGATTTTATCTGTTCCGTAAACGCTGCATCTATACAAAAGGATTGTTCTCCTTTTCAAAGCCTATGCTGGTCGTTCCCATATGTCCCGGGAACACGTTAGTATCATCCGGCAGCAAGAATAATTTCTTGCGTATGGAATCCATGATCTCCTTGTAGGATCCTCCCGGGAAATCAGTTCTTCCGATGGACTGGCGGAAGAGGGTATCTCCGCTAAAAAGAGCCTTGGCTTCTTTCACGTAGATACACATGCCACCTTCCGTATGGCCTGGTGTGTGGATGAATTTCAGAGTAACATCTCCGACCTTCAGTTCATCGCCATCGCTGACCAGGATGTCTGCCTTCGTGGAATACGGCACACCAAATCCCGGACTCTGGTTCAGGTTCGGATTTTCCAGCATGGCTTCCTCATCCTTGTATGCGACGATCTTGGCGTCAGGGAATTCAGCCTTGTGCTCGTTGACGCCGCATATGTGGTCGGAATGACCATGAGTCAGGATGATATACTTGATGTTGACATCGTTGTCTCTGACTTCCTTCGTCAGAACTTTATTGTAACCGCCCGGATCCACGATGAATCCTTCGTTTGTTTTTTCGTCTACTGCTAAATAAGTGTTTGCCTGCAGCGCACCGCTAGGCAGATTTGTAATACGCATATGAATCAAACTCCTTTATTATTAAAAATTCTTTCGGCTGTCAAGCAGGATCGTTACCGGTCCGTCATTTAAAATATCCACCATCATGTGAGCCTGGAAGACTCCCTCCTCAACATGAAGTCCGTCCTGTCTTAGACCTTCGATCACCTTCTGATAGAGGCGATCGGCTTCTTCCGGCCGGGCTGCCGAAGAAAAGCTGGGGCGCTTTCCTTTTCGCACATCCCCCAAAAGTGTGAACTGGGATACCGCCAGGATATCGCCATCTACATCCTTGACCGAAAGGTTCATTTTATCATTTTCATCTTCGAAGATCCGAAGACCTGATGTTTTCGATGCAATGTACGCCGCGTCCTTCTCCGTATCGCCGTCCTCGACTCCGATGAGGATCATCAGACCGCGCTGGATCTCGCCGCTTGTCCGCCCATCTACCGTGACACGGCTCTTTGCTACTCTCTGTATTACCGCTCTCATGATTTTGTACGATATGCCTCCATGATCCCCGGTACGTTTTTCAGCGACCGGATGATTTTTTCCATTTGTTCTTTATTCTGAATAGAAAGATTCAGATTGATTACAACGGTCTCGTCCTTGTTTGCCTTGGCATTAAGTCCGGAAATATTCACGTCCAGATCCTCGCAGATCTTCGAAATGCTGGAGATCATGCTCTTCTGATCCTTGGCGATCAGCGTCAGCTCCGCATTAAAGGACTTGTCCTGTGTGTTGTCTGTATCCCAGCTGACATCGATGAAACGTGCCCTCTCCTGCGGCGGCAGGGACTTCAGATTGTCACAGTCTTTTCGATGAACGGAAATACCGCGGCCTTTGGTGATGAATCCGATGATATCATCTCCCGGTACCGGATTGCAGCATCTTGCCATACGGATCATCAGATTGTCCACACCTTCTACTTTTACGCCCGACTTCTCGTTCTTGCGCATCTTGCGTGCGTTCTGTGCTCTGCGCTGTGCCCGTTCACTGATCTCGTGAAGATTGTCCAGAAGTGTCTGTTCTTTCTCGGCTGCTTCTGCATGCTTTTCTTCCTCGTCATATCCGAGCAGCAGGCTCACCAGCTTGCTCTGCAAAGATCCACCGTTGGAAAGCTGTGTGTACAGCTCATCCGTATTTTTATATCCTAATGCTTTGACTGCTTTGTTCACGAATGCGTTCTTCAGCAGTTCACGCGGATCATAGCCTTTTTTCCTCATATAGCGGTCGATCAGATCCTTGCCTTTATCTACCGCATCGGTTTTGTTTTCTTTTTTCAGCCACTGACGGATCTTGTTTCGTGCCGAACTGCTCTTGGCGATCTTCAGCCAGTCGATGCTTGGCCCCACTGCATTAGGGTTTGTAACGATCTCCACGATATCACCGTTTTCCAGCGGATGGTCGATGGTGACCATCTTGCCGTTATCCTTTGCACCTACGCATTTATAACCGACGTCCGAGTGGATCTTAAATGCGAAGTCCAGCGGTGTCGCACCTGCCGGCAGTTCGATCACGTCCCCGTTTGGTGTAAATACGAATACCTGGCTTGAAAACAGATCCATCTTCAGGGATTCCATGAATTCCTTAGGATCATTGGCATCCTTCTGCCATTCCAAAGCCTGACGCAGCCAGGACAGGTTCACTTCTTCCTTGTCGGTAGTGATCCCCTCCTTGTATTTCCAGTGAGCTGCAATACCGTATTCTGCGATCTTATGCATCTCATATGTTCTGATCTGGATCTCGAACGGCTTGCCGTTGTCGCCCACCACAGTGGTATGAAGCGACTGATACATGTTAGGTTTCGGCATAGCGATGTAGTCCTTGAACCGCCCCGGGATCGGAGTCCACATGGTGTGGACAAGACCCAGTACGGCATAGCAGTCCTTGACACTGTCAACGATGATCCGCACAGCCATAAGGTCAAAGATCTCATCCAGCGTCTTATGCTGGTATTTCATTTTTTTATAGATGCTGTAAAAGTGTTTGGAACGACCGTAAATATCGTAGTGGATATCGATGTCCTTCAGGGCATTGTCGATCCGTTCCACTACATCATTAATGGCATCTTCCCGCTCGCCCTTGCGCTGGCTCACCTGTTCTGCCAAATCGTAGTAGGCTTCCGGCTCCAGGAATTTCAGTGCGATGTCCTCCAGCTCCATTTTGATGGCATACATACCAAGACGAGCAGCTAAAGGTGCGTAAATATCTAATGTCTCCCGGCATTTCTCGATGATTTTATCGTGAGTCATATAGTTGATAGTCCGCAGATTATGAAGCCGGTCAGAAAGCTTGATGATCAGGACACGTATGTCCTTGGACATGGCAAGGAACATCTTCCGCAGGTTTTCAGCCTGTCGTTCTTCTTTGCTCTCGAATTTCAGGGAGGCCAGCTTGGTGACGCCGTCAACCAGCATGGCCACATCTTCCCCGAAATCTACGATCAGTTCTTCTTCCGTATAGGATGTATCCTCGACGACATCATGGAGAAGTCCCGCTACGATGGTCTCTTCGTCCATTCCCAGGTCTGCCAGGATCTCCGCGACAGCCATCGGATGGATCAAATACGGCTCACCTGATTTTCTAAGCTGACCACGATGCATTTCTTCTGCCACATCGTAGGCATGGCCGATCAATTCGATATCGTAATTGGGATTAAATTCTAAAATTGTATCTAAAAACTCGCTTCTTCTCTTCATCTTCGTCAGTCAACCCTTACTTTTTCTGATTTCCTTTGACATACCGTTTGGAACGTTTCTGATCCATGGTATTCTTCTGTTTTGGCTGCAAAGCGTCCGTACCGGACTTTGCAGGATCTGCCGGAGTACTTTCCTGTTCTGCTGCCGCAGCGGCTGCTGCGTTATTATCCTTAGGAGCGTTCTTTGCAGTAAGATCTGCTGTATCGTCAGCCGGTTTGCCGATTTCTGCATCTGGAAGTGCTTTCGTTTCTTCCAGCTGTTTCTTGGCTTTCTTCTTGCTCTTCTTGGTCGCTGCCTGTACCTGTTTTTCGTATTTTGAAACCTTCTTGCGCTTGCTGAATTCATAGTACAGCGGACTGCACATCGCGATGGAGGAATATGCTCCGGCGATGATGCCGACCATAAGCGGTACGACGAATTCACGGATCGCAGGTCCGGACATGATCAGCATCGGCACCATAACGATCAGAGTCGTTATTGACGTCATCAGGGAACGTCCCAGCGTCTGAGTAATACTCTGATCTATGAGCAGATCCAGCTGCATGCTGCGCTTGAGCCGCAGGTTTTCACGAATACGGTCAAAGACTACGATAGTATCATTGATGGAATAGCCGACTACCGTAAGGATACCTGCAATGAACGGATTATTGATCGTGATATTGAAGATCGCATAGAATGCGATAACGATCAGCACATCGTGCAGCACGCCCAGAAGCGCCGCTCCGCCAAACCGCCACTGGCGGAACCGGAACCTGATGTAGACCAGCATACATATACCGGCGATCAGTACCGCCAGGAACGCATTGTTTCGAAGCTCTTTTCCGACAGAAGGTCCGAACAGTTCTTCTGCTACGACATCGTCATCTGTCGTTCCGAAGTTTTCGTTGATCGTGCTGATGACCTTGGCGCGCTGATCGCTGTCAAGGGACTTGATGGTACGGATCACGATTTCTTTATTGCCTTCTCCGGAGTAAATGATTTCCGGATCCAGCTTATATTCTTTGATGGCTTTTTCTACATCTGCTGTCTTGACCGTCTTGCCCATATCCATCTGGATCATGGTGCCTCCGGTGAAGTCGATCCCGTAATTCATGCCTCTGGCTATGCCGAACACGAGTCCCAGTGCCAGGATCACAACAGAAATCAAATAGAATATCTTTCTATAGCGAATAAAATGAAGTTCTCTTTTTATGTGGAAGGATGCCTGGCCGGTTTTGTTGATGCCGAACATGCTGCGCTTTCCAAGCTTCGTACTGTCTGCCATGATGCCCACATAAAGCTGAGTAACCACGACAGCCGTGAATATTCCTACGACGATACCGATCATGAACGTCCATGCGAAGCCCTTGACTGAGCTGGTACCGATTTCGTACAGGATCACTGCAGCGATCAGCGTCGTCACCTGAGAGTCGATGACTGTAGCCATAGCACGCTTGAAACCTTCCTGGGTCGCAACACGCACCGTCTTGCCCGCACTGATCTCCTCTCGTATACGGGCGAATATGATAACGTTGGCATCTACCGCCATGCCGACCGACAGGATCAGACCTGCAATACCAGGCAAGGTCAGCACGCTGCCCATCCATGCCATGATGTTGAGTACGATGATAACATACAGCAGCAGTGCCAGGTCAGCTGCAACACCCAGTCCTCTGTATGCAACGATCATGAGGATCAGGATCAGAGCCAGACCGATCAGCCCTGCATATACGCTCATTTCCAGTGCATTATAACCGATCTTTGCCGACTGTACGGAAGAATTGACTTCTTCCAGAGTAAGCGGCAGAGCACCGCCTTTGATCAGTGCTGTCAGGTTGGATGCCTCTTCCTGAGAGAAGTTGCCTGTGATCGTGCATTTTCCTCCGCTGATCGGTCCTTTGTTAACCGATGGTGCGGAAATGATCTGATTGTCCAGCAGGATCATGATGGCATCGTTGTTCACGCCCTCTACGGAAGACTGTACCGCTCCGCTGTATGCCTTGACAGTCGCCTCATAAAATGCGTCTGCACCCTTGCTGTCAAATTCCAGTGCTACTGCATATCCGGCAGAGTCCTGGTCAGTCGTTACTGATGCGTCTTTTACACTGCCGCCATCCAGCACGATGGTTCCGTCTGCCAGTGCAAACTGCAGCTGCGCCGTCTTGCCGATCTGCTCGATAGCTTCCTGTGCATCCTCTGCGCCAGGCAGTTCTACACGGATACGCTTGTCACCCTCAATAGTAACTACAGGTTCCGCAAGACCCATCTGGTTTACTCTCTCTTCTATGACAGCCTGCGTCTGCTCCATAGCCTTCTGCAGTTCCTCGCCTTTGAGGTCCGTCTTTGCTTCCATGACAACGTAAACGCCACCCTTGATATCCAGGCCCAGTTTCATCCGATCCTGTATCGGTTTTACCGGTCCAATGCCGCATACTGTCACATACCAGCCTGCAACGATAATGAAAAGAAACACTACCGCTAACACGCGTTTCCACTTATACTTCATCTTTGCCTCCGTCTTTTGTGATTGGTTTTTCCGGGCACAGCAATGCCCATTAAATCATACTGTTGATATTTTACTACTTTTTGTAAAGTGAGACAAGAGCAAACACGTTGATTTTTCAAACAGTTTACGCAGTTTTTGAGGATTTCGCCTCATTTCATGTCTTATGATTGACACCGCAGATTCCACCGAGGCTTCCCGCCGCCACCGGGATCAGATACAGCCAGCCTGTTTTCCCCAGAGAAAACTCCTCTGCAAAGAGTCCCTGGACCGACACAAGAATGATAGCAAGAAAGAAAACAGCCGCTGCGCCTCCAGCCAGAAGACCTCGTTTTTGAAAGATCCTTCCCTCCATCATTCCCAGCACAAGGCTTGAAATACTCATGATCACCAGCAGTGACCCAAACGTCCAGTTCTCACGAAATCCTGTAAAATTCACCAGCGCTGCCAGCGCAAAGGTCAGCGCAACAAACAGCACCAGCGCAATCACATAAGCCTTCAGGCTTTTTCTCAGTTTTTCCATACTACACCTCCCTTTGGAGTATATGTAAGGATTCTATCGAGATTTCCATAATTTCAGAAATATATCGCCTGATAATGCTCTCATATCTGACTTGCTATATAAAAAATCACCCTGATTCCCTTTTCAAAGCCCCTGCGGATAGTTTTTTTGAAAAATCTGCAGATCACACCAACCAGACTATCCTGATTCCAAAATCCCAGGTATATCGCGATAGTCTAAATCCAATCTCAGGAAATTTTCTATGAAAATTGCCCCTTCTTATACCCCTAACGGTGTCTCATCTTTCCCTAACTACCTCAGAGTTCAATTCTATTTCTAATCGTGGTATTTTCCTTCAACGGATTGGAATTCATTTACAGCAAATTATCCGAAACACTCTTTGCACGAAAATTCGAGGTAAAAAACGTAACCGCACCACCATAACCGCACCACTGTAATCATGCCGCTCACCGGTTGCACACAAAAAAGCTGTTACAAAACGTTAAGTTTCATAACAGCTCTTATTCTCCATTTATATTATCCCGTAAAGAATTTTAAAGTCGATCGAGAAATCTACTTTTCTTCTTCTGCTTTCTCTTCAACTACTTCGCCTTCAGCCTCTTCTGCCGGTTCTTCAACTTCTCCAGCTTCTTCAACTTCTTCCGGAGCTTCTTCTGCTGGAGCAGCCTTCTTCAGCTTCTTAGGCTTGCCGGATTTCTTTACTTCTGTTTCTTCAGCTTCTTCTTCATGAGCCTTAGCTGCAGGTTTTTCAGTTTCTTCTACAACCTTGGAAACAGCCCATCTCATGATTTCGAATTTTACTCTGTCAGCGCCAACCTGAATGACCAGGGATTCTTCCTTCGTTTTTACGACCTTGCCGCAGATACCGCCGATCGTGATGATTTCATCTCCGACCTGCACACCACTTCTCATGGCGTTCACTTCTTTTTCTCTCTTCTTCTGAGGTCTGATCAGCAGGAAGTACATTACCGCGATCAGGATGACTAAAGGTAAAATCGTTGCCCAAATGTTTCCGTTCATTAAAGATTCCTCCTAACGGGTTTGTAATTTACACTATATCCATCGATATCACATATATCATGGTGCCGGCGATGGGGGTCGAACCCATACGGTGTTGCCACCACGGGATTTTGAGTCCCGCACGTCTGCCAATTCCATCACGCCGGCTTAACGAAAGTTATTATACCATCGGATGAGGGGCATTTCAAGGATTTTCTGCGGCAGAGCAGATGTATTTTCCTGTTTCAATACCCCTTTTGGCATTACTCTGTTACACATTCACGACTTCCAGCTCTTCCTCCGCGATCTTTTCCATGTGCTTCTTGGCGAAGACCCGGTACATGATCGGGATCACGACCAGCGTAGTCAAAGTCGCATAGAGCAGACCGCCGATGCAAACGATGGCTACCGGCTGCATCATTTCCGCACCGGTGCCCAGACCGATAGCCAGAGGCAAAAGTCCCAGGATCGTCGTAATAGCCGTCATCAGAACAGGACGCATACGGACAGCACCTGCCTCGATGACAGCGCTCTCCATATCCATGCCTTCCAGCCGGAACCGGTTGATACAGTCTACCAGTACGATAGCATTATTGACCACGACACCCATCAGCATAACGAATCCCATCATGGATACTACGCTGACGTCCTGACCGCAGATCAGCAGTGCCAGCATCCCGCCCGTAAAGGCCAGCGGGATCGTAAATATCACGATAAAAGGCGATCGCAATGACTGGAACTGAGCTACCATCACCAGATATACCAGGATGAAACCTACCAGCAGCATAAGCATCATCTGCTTCATGGAATGCATGATCTCCTCGTTTTCTCCACCGTAATCCACCTTGACTCCACTCGGGATCAGCTTTTCTTTCTTTATCATTTTCTGTACATCGCTGTTGACGTGAGTAATATTATAGCCATCTTTCACAGAAGCAGTCACCGACAGACTCCGCTTCTGATTATCGTGGTTGATCTCACTCAGCGAAGCAGTCGTCTGAATATCTGCGATAGAGCTGAGTCTCACCTCTGAGGAGCCAGAAGGCGCCGATGAAGATGCGCCGCCCGCTGCGCTGCCGGATGCCCCGGACATAGATCCCCCTGAAGCCGCTGCACTTCCCGATCCACCACCTGCCCCCGAAGATCCGGCACCCGAAGATCCGGCGCTTCCCGAAGCTTTCAGCTTCATGTTCTCAAGATCCTCTTGCGTAAACGCCTCGCTGGTCGAATTCTCAACCACCACATCCATGCTGCTGCCATTCTCCGAAAGTGTCGTTGCCGCAGACTCCTTAGTCAGCTTTGCAGAAATCTGCTGGTATACCTGCGCCACCGTAAGCCCATACTTCATAGCCTGGTTCTTGTTGACCACAACGTGCAGTTCTTTCGAACTGTCCTCATCGATAGTAGAAATATCCTCCAGGCTCTTCATGCCCTTCAGCTTCCGTTCAACGGCAACGCCCGCAGTACGCAGCTGTTTCAGATCCTCGCTGTAAAGCTTGATCTGCACACCGGAGCCTCCCATCATGGACGACATATCCATATCAGCCGAAGTCACGATCTCACAGTTATATTTCTTTGCCAGCTTGTCCAGCTTCTTTGCAATGATTTTGCCGTTGTCCGCCTTATCCTCATCCAGGATGATATATACCATGGTGGACGTCACATCCTGAGACATTCCGGACATACCCATCATGCCTGCCGTATCACTGGACAGCATCGCACCTGTCGTTTCCACACCGTCCACTTTGCGGATCTCCTTAACGATCTTGTCCGTCGTATCGGAAGTTTCTTTCAAAGTGCTCTCCTTCGGCATCTGGATGGTAGCAGAGATCTGCGGCGTTGACATGGACGGCATAAAGGACAGACCACGCATCAGCGCCAGGCCGGAAGAGCCCACCAGCAGCACCACAGCAGCAATCAGCACGACTGCCTTATGAGAAAGCGCCCAGCGCACTGCCGTCCGATATTTATCCATAAAACGTCCCGTCTGGCTGAGGATCGTAAGACGCGTCTCCTTCTTCAAAAGCCCCCTGGCCATAGCCGGAACCAGCGTCAATGCGATCAAAAGACTTGCCAGCAGCGAATACGCTACCGTCAATGCCAGATCCGTGAAAATATCACGCGTCATCCCGTCTACGAAAATGATGGGAACAAACACACAGATGGTCGTCAAAGTCGAAGCTGTGATCGCTCCCGCCACCTGCACCGCCCCGGAAACCGCAGCCTGCACCCGGCTGTATCCCATGGAGCGCAGACGATAGATATTTTCCACCACCACGATGGAATTGTCCACCAGCATCCCGACCCCGATAGCCAGCCCTGCCAGGGAAATCATATTCAAAGTCACGCCCGAGAAGTACATCAGAACGATGGCAAAGATCACGCTGAGCGGGATGCTGACCGCAGTAATAAGCGTCGGCCGCAGATCCCGCAGGAACACCAGCAGGATCACGATCGCCAGGATCGCGCCTAAAAGCAGATTCTGCAGCACCGAATTGATAACGATATGAATATAGTCCCCCTGGTCATACAGCGTCGTAAACGACAGACCATCATCCTTGTATTCCTTTTCCAGTTGAGTGAACTTATCCGTGATGTTCTCAGACACATCTGCCGTCGCGTAGCTGGACTGTTTCGTAAAACTGAGGAGCACCCCGTTGTTGCCGTTGATCTTGGCATATGTCTCCGCATCATCGTCCGTGTATGACACCGTCGCCACATCACAAAGACGGATCGGATCCAGACCATCGATCCCCATATCAAATAAAATCAGATCCTCCAGCTCATCCTTGTCCCTGATTTTATCACCGACGCTGACCAGCACCTCCGCCTTGCCGTCCGTGATATATCCCGCCGGCATGGAAAAATTCTGCGCGCTCAAAATCGCCGAAACGTTCTGCATGGTGATCACGCCCGTCATGTCCGCACTGGCAAGAGCCGCCTCTTTGGAGCTTTGCAGCTGACTGAGCGCTGACTGCAGCTGATTTACCGTCGATTCGACCGTGCCCTCGGCAGAAGTCAGGTCTGCATACTTAGACCCCAGTTCAAAGTTCATGGCAGAGCCCTGTGCATCCAGATCCTCAAGGGCTTTGTCGATCTGCTTCAGCTGCGCATCCGCCTGATCGATCTGCGGCACCAGCTGATCCAGTGAGGAAGGATCGATCCCCAGCGCTTTCAGCTGACTTTCGATCTGCGGCCCCATGATCGGATCATCCTTGTATTTCTTGTACTGTTCATACAGCGCCTTGATGGCCGGTCCATTCTGCTTCAAAGAAACCAGCTGATCACGACTTTCCTGCAGCTTCGTCTTCGTTGCAGCAAGCTGCTTTGCAGCCTGAGACTGCCCGTCCTTCACCGCTTTTTTCCCGTCCTGTATCTGCTTCTTTCCCTTCTTTGCAGCTGCCATGCCGCTCTTCATCTGACCTTCCGCATCGCCCATCTGACTGTTGATAGCCGCAGCAACTTTTGAATTGACCGTATCGATCTTGTCCTGAGACAGCACGATCTGGACATTGTCGTCCACCATACCCATGGCAGACACCGAAGCCACACCTTCTACGCCCTCCATCTGACTTAGCAGATTATCCTTCGTAAACTGAGACACCTCGCCCGACGACTTGTCATCCATGCCGACCGCAGCCGTCACCACCGGCATCATGTCCATGCTGATCTTCATGACCACAGGAGTCCCGGCCGTGTCCGGCAGCACACCTTCGATCTGGTCGATCTTGTCACGAATATCCACCGACACAGAATCCATGTTGACACTGTCCGAAAACTCCAGCTGGATCATAGAATAATTAGCTGCAGATACCGACGTTACGTTCTTGATGTTAGAAAGAGTCGCCAGCTGCTGCTCCATCGGCTTAGTGATCTCCGACTCCGCCTCCTCCGGACTCGCTCCCGGATACGTGGTCATGACGATCACATACGGCGTGTTGATTTTCGGAAACAGATCAGGTGTCATCTTAGTAAGGGCGATCACCCCGAACACGATGACGATGACCACCGCGACCAATATCGTAAACGGCTTTTTAATGCTGAATTTTGAAAGCATTGATTCCTCCTGTCTTTCCTGTGCTGATCTGACGCATCCCTCAGGACACTTCTACTTTCCGTTGTATTGCCGGAACTCCCACCGGCTTCCGTTGAACACATTCATATCCACGTATTTTTTCCCATCCGCGATGTACTTTGACTTCGCCTTGAACGTGTACTGGCAGAACGTCCACTCACGCCCGTCCGGAAGCTTCTCCGAAAGACCCGGATCGCTGATCCAGATCGGATAATCATCGTACCTGCCGGAAATATAATTCTTGTAAATATATGTATTCGTATAAATGATCGGCCTGCGACCGTACTTGGCCTCAAATTCATCCAGGATCACATCCAGAACATCATACATCTGACTTTTCTTGGGATGAGAACTGATGTAGTCCCCGTAAAACTCAACATCGACCACCGGCGGCATCATCCCGAAACGCCAGTGCACCTGCTTGATAAAATTCTCCGCCTGCGACTTTCCCGGCGTATCATAACTCATAAAATGGTACGCACCGACCTTCAGATCCGTCCGATTCGCATGCTTCCAGTTCTCCTCAAACCGCTTATCCACATACGAACTCCCCTCCGTCGCCTTGATAAACGCAAAACTGATGTCCTCTGACGCCAGCCCCTTCCAGTCGATATCCTTCTGATGTTCCGACACATCGACCCCCTTCACCGGGTACGGTTCGTTCGGATCCACCTGCGACTCCGCCTGATACAAAAACAGATTTTGTATCAGACCACCTGCCACAACGATCGCCAGGATCCCTAAAAAAATCAAGAATCCCTTTTTCTTTCTGCAAAGGCTGCCGCCTCTCTGCGGGCGTGCACTCCTGCTGCGGCTGACGCGCCCACCGGCGCCGCGACCGCTCCTGCGCCCTGCGGACGCGGACGTTCGACTCTGCCGCCCTCCGGCGGTTCTTTTCAAGCGACCGGTCTGCTTAGAATTCCCCGGTCCGGCAGACCGTTTTTTATTTGTCCCCCTGTTTTGACTCCTGTTTTCTCTCATGCTCTGTTATTTTTTCCGCTCCTCGTCTGACTCCTGTTTCTTCTCCTCTTTTTCCTCGAAATATCCCCGTTATATTCTGAAAACTCATGGCTGCCAGTTCCTTTAAACTGCGCTGCATGAATTCCTTCGTATCCTCATCCATATGTGTCACGGAATGAACCAGTGCCGGGATGTTCTTTCTCCAGTCATCACGGATCTCCGTAAACGATTTTATGCCGTTTTCCTCGATCAGATCATACAGCCCGTCAACGAACCGTTCCCGATCCTCCTGAGAAAGGGATCTTATCCACTGATTCAGCGTCCGGTCCAGATACCTGGCATCTGCCGTCAAACGATCCGGATAAGTGAAATCTCCGTCCTCCACCACCCAGGAATACGGATCATGCTGCAGAAGACCGATTCCCCTGCTTTTGACTATCGTGAAGTCCTCCTGATTTTCAAAAAGCATTCCGATCAGCGAAGACTGTGGCACCGTTTTTTCGATCCGCGTCAAAACAGCCTGAAACAAATCGCTCTCAAGCACCTCCTGCGCAAATCCAGGACCATCATGGGAATAGATCTTCTCTATCCTCTTTCGCGCCCTTTTCCCGCAATTCGCAGCCGCATAGACTGCCAGATTACCACCTTTTGAGTGGCCGCCTACAAGAAGCCTTCCACGGCAGTGAAACGCCGCCTCGTTCAGATAAGCAGCTGCCGCTTCCTGCGACGGCACAGGATACTGGAACGCCATGTTGAAATCCTCTTTCCAGCCGACCGGCGTTGCGTCTGTCCCGCGGAACGCCACGTAAAACAGCCTCTTCGAAAGGCGAAACGTAACGGCCGCAAACTGTTTTTCATCGGCAACATTGCTCTGCTCCCGGTATCCCATAACATGAATATCACGAAACCTGGGACTTGCTGACAGTGCCGTCAGGAGCTGCCGGCAGCTTTCTCCGTCCCATACGCCGTCAAACATCTGCTCAAAGCACTCTGCCCGGAACAATTCCGCAAGGCGCACGCCTCTCCAGCCTCTGGCTTTAGAAAGTTCCTGAGGCAGCTGAAAATACGACAGTTCCGAAAGGATCAGACTGTCCACCCGGTTCAGCGGTCTCACATCAAAACTCTCCATATGTTCTTTCGCATAGGATACGATGTTGTTCATGTCCATCTCCTGTGTTCTTTGAAACTACAGACACATCCTCGGAAGATATGTCTCACGTTATAAAAAAATGCCGGAGTCAATCGATTCCAGCATTTCAAAATGGTGCGGCCTACCGGACTTGAACCGGTACGGTCTCCCACACGCCCCTCAAACGTGCGCGTCTGCCTATTCCGCCAAGGCCGCATATATTGAATTGATTTATACTGAAAAATCAGTACCACTCTATTGTACGGATTTCCATCCCATTTGTCAATGATATATTTCCCTGTTTTGCGGAAAAATTACAAAAAAATCCCCACAAAACAGGTTGCTTTCCTAAAACGGATCCGAAAACAAAAGAGACTTCAGCTGTTTCTCCAGTTCTTCTCTCGTTCCCGAATTATCTACGATAAGATCCGATCTTTTTTTCTTCTCTTCTTCGCTCATCTGGCAGCTGATCCGATCACGCACCGCCTGCTCTGAAACCTGATCCCGCGCGCACACGCGCCGGATCCTCGCATCCAGATCCGCCGTCACTAAAAGTATCCGGTCGCACCTGTCCGCAAGCCCTGCTTCAAAAAGCAGCGGCGCATCGATAAGGATCCCCGGGATCGGGACCTTTGCAGACTCGACTCTCTCCCGATCCCCGGGATCCACAGGCTCGCCGCATTCCGCAGCCTGATAGGCAGCCACTTGTCTGTCCACTTCCTCGATGATATGTTTCAGCATGATCTCATCCAGCTTTTCTTTCTTTTCCTGTGCCGAAAAAGCAATGGCACCCAGCGCTTTGCGATCAAGTGAGCCATCTTCCCGCAAAATCGGTTTTCCCGGTTCTCCCAGCTCTCCTGCCGGACCAAACACCTGATCCAGCACCGGCAGAAGCTCACTGCCGTCTGCAGTCAGATCGCGTCCGATCTGATCCGCATCCACATGAGCGTAATTAACTTTTTTCAAATATTCTGCCACGGTGGATTTTCCTGTACCGATCCCGCCGGTCAGCCCGATCACCGGGATCCTGTTTTTTCTGTCCTGTCCGTTCCTTTCCTCATGCATCTTCGTGTCCTTCTCTACCGTTCATGTTTCTTACTTCAACTCATACCAGCTTTCGCCCTCGTTGAGGTCCGCCTTTAATTTCACTGCCAGTTCATAGGCGGATTCCATGTTCTCCGTCAGCAATTTTTCCACCTGTTCCTTTTCTTCTTCACGAGTATTGATGATCAGCTCATCGTGCACCTGCAGGATCAGCCTTGATCTAAGCCCCTGATCACGCAGTGCCCGGAACACCTTGATCATGGCAAGCTTGATAATATCAGCCGCACTTCCCTGGATCGGCGTGTTCATGGCAAGACGTTCGCCTACCTGCTTGACCATATAGGCGGAAGCGTTGATCTCTTTGATGAACCGCTTCCTGCCAAGCAGCGTCGAAACGTAGCCGTTTGCTTTGCAGAATTTCACCTGCTCATCCATGAATTCCTTGACAGCAGCATGCTTTGCAAAATATGCCTTGATATATTCGTCCGCATCCTTTCTCGTGATGCGAAGCTCCGACGAAAGACCAAAAGCGCTCATGCCGTAGATAACACCAAAATTGACAGCCTTGGCTCTGCTTCGCTCTTCCAGCGTGATCTTGTCTTCCGGAATGCCCAGAACGCGCGCTGCTGTAGCTCTGTGGATATCTTCTCCGTTGTTGAAGGACTCGATCAAAGCTTCATCACCGGACATATGAGCCAGCACACGCAGCTCGATCTGAGAATAGTCAGCTCCCACCAGTACACAGTTTTCTTCCGGGATGAATGCTTTCCTCAGTTTCCGGCCCATCTCCTGACGGATCGGGATGTTCTGCAGATTCGGCTCTGTACAGCTGATCCTGCCCGTGGTCGTGACCGTCTGGTTAAAATGAGCGTGCACCTTGCCGTCCGTGCTGCTTATGAGCGGGATCAGACCGTCCACATAGGTGCTTTTCAGCTTGGAAACGGTCCGATATTCTAAGATCAAAGGAATGATAGGATGCTTGTCCATCAGCTTTTCCAGAATGTCCGCACTCGTTGAATATCCCCGCTTCGTCTTCTTGCCTGCAGGCAGCCCCAGCTTTTCGAACAGGATATTGCCCAGCTGCAGCGGCGAATTGATGTTGAATTCTTCTCCTGCCAGTCCGTAGATCTGCTTCGTCAGCTCTCCGATCTGCTCCGCCAGGACCACACCGAATCCTTCCAGTATTTTTTTGTCCGTCCGGAAGCCCTCATGCTCCATAGAAGCCATGACTTCCACCAGCGGCAGTTCTGCCTCATACAGGACTGTTTCCAGCTTCTGATCCGCGATCTGAGCCTTCTGTGCCTCTGCCAGGTTGAGGATCGCCCCACAGACTTCACATCCATAGGTCATATATTGTTCCGTCGGATCGGTGAAGAGATCTACCTGCCCGTTTTCCTCAAAGAATTCCTTTTCATCTATGATACCTTCTTCGAGCATCCTGCACATACCATCTACTCCTTTATGATACAGAGGAAGTTTCTGTTCTCTTCCTGTAACCGAATCCTTAATCCGGTATTTTTCCTGAATCTCACCACTGCAAAACCAGCTGTCATAAATCCGCTGAAATTTTTCGGCATCCAGTCCGTATTCCTTTTTCATGATCTCTGCATATCGAACGGACCGCTTCATAGAGTCCGCATTGTTCTGTGCAATAATGCAAAGGAGTGTCACTGCTTTTATCCAATCTTTATCCATATTTTCCTCATTCATCCTTCCAGTATTTCCTGATCATATTTTTTGTCTACTGCGATATCTGATTGCAAATGTTTCCTTATCACGAAACATTATACCTAAAATCTTCTCTATCATCAATACATAGAACTTTCTTTATTGCGAAATATTAGGATATGGAGAAAATATGATACAGAAGATCAGAATGGATATGAGTATTGGCAGCAACATTCAGAAAAGGCGCTACCAATGTAAACTCAAACAGGATCAGGTCATTGCAAAAATGAATCTGATGGGTATTCCGATCTCCAAGAGCAGTTATGCCAAGATTGAAACCAATCGTATGAATATCAAAGTCAGCGAACTGGTTGCTCTGGCCAAGATTCTGGACTGTGAAGTAGGAGACTTTTTCAAAGATTTAAAATAAAATTTCATCTGTCATCTGTTGTTATATTTTCGTTGCCTGTAGTACAATTTGCACTACGGTTTTTTTATTTTAAGCAAAAATACTCTTTATCTCTGCGAATTCACACTTGGGCTCATGGCAATGCTTCTGTTTCTGAATCTCTATCTTTCACAGAAAATGTTCCATATGTTGAAACGCATGCACAAATCAATTGTGTGCGAAGGTGTGGAAACAGAAGTAATCGCTGATTTCCTTAAAAATGAAGGATGTAATGAGATTCAGGGATTCCTTTATTATCGTCCAATGTGTATTGGAGATTTTGAGACGGTTATACATATGCAGAAGGCTATATAGCAAATATCACTCTTTATTTTATAATGAAAATATCAAACAGGTCTTTTCAATTTAATTTGTTTGAATCCTGCAAACAAAATAT
>ERZ857998.1002-NODE-1002-length-35783-cov-4.360474_pt1 | contig 35783 bp, 34 predicted proteins | sample MGYA00519954_ERZ857998 | MGnify/ENA primary metagenome ERZ857998 (study PRJEB31778, sample SAMEA3449424) | human gut metagenome | biome: human gut; feature: human-associated habitat; material: faeces | place: United Kingdom | collected 2010/2012 ...
ACGCTGCACCGTAAGCTTCCAGTGCCCATACCTCCATCTCTCCGAAACGCTGTCCGCCGAACTGAGCTTTACCGCCCAGAGGCTGCTGCGTAACCAGGGAGTACGGACCAGTACTTCTCGCATGGATCTTGTCATCAACCAGATGGTGCAGTTTCAGCATATACATGTATCCGACCGTTACCGGATTATCGAAATAATCTCCTGTACGTCCATCACGCAGACGCAGCTTGCCGCTGCCATCATATCCACATTCTTTCAGCAACTGAATAATATCCTTCTCTGTCGCACCGTCAAATACCGGTGTTGCGATATACCAGTCTTTATTCTTTGCAGCCAGACCCAGATGAACCTCCAGTACCTGTCCGACGTTCATTCGAGAAGGTACACCCAGAGGGTTCAGCATTACCTGCAGAGGCTGCCCGTTTTCCATAAACGGCATATCTTCTTCAGGCAGGATCCTCGAAATAACACCTTTGTTTCCGTGACGTCCAGCCATCTTGTCTCCAACGCAGATCTTTCTCTTGGTCGCGATGTAGCAGCGCACCAGCTTGTTAACGCCTGGAGGCAGTTCGTCTCCGTTATCTCTTGAGAAGATCTTTACATCTACAACGATACCGGTCTCACCATGCGGAACACGAAGGGATGTATCTCTTACTTCACGCGCTTTTTCTCCAAAGATCGCACGCAGCAGACGTTCCTCTGCCGTCAGCTCTGTTTCTCCCTTTGGAGTTACCTTGCCGACCAGAATGTCAGAAGAGTTCACTTCCGCACCCTTGCGAATGATGCCTTCTTCATCCAGATCGCGCAGAGCATCTTCTCCTACGTTCGGAATATCTCTGGTGATTTCTTCTGGTCCCAGTTTCGTATCTCTGGCTTCAGCTTCATATTTCTCAATATGGATAGACGTTAAAACATCTTCCATGATCAATCTTTCATTCAGGATGATAGCATCCTCGTAGTTATAGCCTTCCCAGGTCATGAACCCGATCAGCAGGTTTTTACCCAGTGCAACTTCACCGTTATCCGTGGACGGACCGTCTGCGATCACTTCGCCGGCTTCAACATGCTCTCCATTGAACACGATCGGTCTCTGGTTGATGCATGTACCCTGGTTGGAACGCTTGAACTTCAGCAGCTTGTATTCGTCTTTTCCCTCACCATCATCACGAAGTACTACGATCCTGTCTGCATCAACAAAATCAATAGTGCCTGCATGTTTGGCAAGTGCCACAACCCCGGAATCTTTCGCAGATTTATGTTCCATTCCGGTTCCGACGATCGGAGCCTCTGTTACGAGAAGCGGCACAGCCTGACGCTGCATGTTGGATCCCATAAGTGCACGGTTAGCGTCGTCGTTTTCCAGGAACGGAATCAGTGCAGTAGCTACAGATACGACCTGCTTCGGGGATACGTCCATGTAATCGATCGCTTCTCTTGGAACCAGGTCGATTTCACCGCCTGCTCCTCTTGCTGCCACTCTGAGATTTGCAAAATGTCCCTCAGAGTCCAGCGGTTCATTAGCCTGAGCAATGATCTTGTCTTCTTCATCGTCAGCAGTCAGATACTGGATCTTATCTGTAACTCTGCCGGTTTCTTTATCTACAATACGATACGGCGTTTCAATAAATCCGTATTCGTTCACGATCCCGTATGTTGTCAGGGAGCCGATCAGACCGATGTTCGGACCTTCTGGAGTCTCGATCGGACACATTCTTCCATAGTGCGAATGATGTACATCTCGAACCTCGAAACCAGCTCTTTCTCTGGAAAGTCCTCCAGGACCCAGTGCGGAAAGTCTTCTCTTGTGGGTCAGTTCTGCCAGAGGGTTGTTCTGGTCCATAAACTGAGACAGCTGAGAACTTCCGAAAAATTCTTTTACTGCAGCAGTCACCGGACGAATATTCATCAGTCCCTGCGGAGTGACCTCAGAAATGTCCTGTGTCGTCATTCTTTCCTTGATGGTACGTTCCATTCTGGAAAGTCCAATACGTATCTGATTTTGCAGCAGTTCACCAACGGTACGCAGTCTTCTGTTGCCCAAATGGTCGATATCATCAGTATTACCGATACCATAGTTCAGATTCAGAAGATAGCTGACTGATGCGATGACATCTGCTACCAGGATATGTTTCGGAGAAAGCTCATTTTTTCTCAATTTCAGCGCGTCCTTTACAGAAGCCTGATCTTCATTTTCCTGCAGGATCTCCATCAGGACCGGATAATATACTTTATCCGGGATCTTCAGATCTGAAATATCAAAATCAATATAATTTTTCAGTGCAACAAACTGGCTTCCGATTACTTTTGTAACCTTCGTTTCATCAATAGGGCTCTGAACCATAACGAATTCTACACCAGCATCCTCGATCTGCATTGCCAGTTCTTTATCGATCCTCTGTCCCTTTTCTGCCAGGACTTCACCAGTGTTAGGATCGATGACATCTTCGTTCACCACCACACCGGAGAGTCGATTAGAAAGGCCTAATTTTTTGTTGTATTTATATCTTCCCACCTTAGCGAGATCATACCGCTTCGGATCGAAAAACATAGAATTAAACAGGGACTGAGCACTATCCACTGTAGGAGGTTCGCCCGGTCTCAGTTTTTTATAGATTTCTTTCAAACCTTCTTCATAATTTGTTGTTGTGTCTTTTTCCAGGGTTTTCAGCAGTCTCGGTTCTTCTCCGAAAATATCGATGATTTCCTGATTGCTTCCAATTCCCAAAGCACGCAGCAGCGTCGTAACAGGCTGCTTTCTCGTTCTGTCCACACGGACTGAAATGATTTCATTGGAATCCGTTTCATATTCCAGCCATGCTCCTCTGTTTGGAATGACCGTTGTGGAGAACAAATCCTTACCGGATTTGTCGATTTCTTTATCATAATAAGGTCCTGGGGAACGAACCAGCTGTGTAACAACAACTCGCTCTGCCCCATTATATATAAAAGTACCTTTCTCTGTCATGAGCGGGAAATCTCCCATAAAGACTTCCTGTTCCTTGACTTCGCCGGTTTCTTTGTTTACAAGTCTAACTTTCACCTTCATCGGTGCAGCATATGTCACATCACGCTCTTTGCATTCTTCCTGTTCATATTTAGGAGGATCTGTCAGAGAATAGTCAATAAATTCAAGAATTAAATTATCTGCATAATCCTTGATTGGTGAAATATCCTCAAAAACTTCACGAAGACCTTCCTTAACGAACCAGTCATATGAATCTGTCTGGATCTGAATCAAATTCGGCATTTCTGCTACTTCATTGATTTTCGCGAAGGTCATGCGTTCTTTTCTACCTAATTTTATCGGATTTGGCATAGTCATCACTCCTTATATATTTCACAAATTACACTCGCAGGGCAGTTTATTATGTTACCATATGCTTGTCAAATAGTCAAGGGTTGTTTGGAATTTTTTTCAAAATTATTTATAAAAAGAAATATGATGCAAATTATTTCTCTGCAAAATTTCCCCTGATGAGATTATGAAAAGACGATTTAGATTTTATACACCCCTGTATACCCCTGCAAAATCGAGAAAAACAGTCTCGGTTTTAAAATGAGGAAAAGACGACAAGTCAATCTTGCCGTCTTTTGATTCATTTTTATATTCAGAAGCTAAGCTTATTTCAGTTCTACAACTGCGCCAACTTCTTCCAGCTGAGCCTTGAAGCCTTCTGCTTCTGCCTTTTCGCAGCCTTCCTTCAGGTTGGATGGAGCTCCGTCTACCAGTTCCTTTGCTTCCTTCAGTCCCAGGCCAGTGATTTCTCTTACAGCCTTGATAACCTTGATCTTTTCTGCTCCAACTTCCTTCAGAACTACTGTGAATTCAGTCTGTTCTTCAGCTGCTGCTCCGCCTTCGCCTGCTGCTGCTACAACAACACCTGCTGCTGCGGATACGCCAAATTCTTCTTCACAAGCCTGAACCAGCTCGTTTAACTCTAATACGGACATCTCTTTTATTGCTTCGATGATCTGATCTTTGTTCATTTTCATTCTCCTTTATACAAATTCTATTTACTGGCCGCATACTATCTGCGGCTTAAAACGATTCATGCAGTCTGCAATGAATATTCCAGAAACGTTTTTACGCTTCTTTCTGCTCTGCAATCTGAGCAACGACTCTTGCAAAGTTTGCAATCGGGGACTGAATGCTTCCCATGAACTTGGAGATGAGTGTATCTCTGGATGGGATTGCTGCAATCTTTTCGATATTCTCTTTATCGTAGTATTCCCCTTCGATGATGCCGCCCTTGAACTCCATTTTCTTGTAAGCTTTTCTAGCATCGTTCAGAACTCTAGCTGGTGCTGTTGCATCATCATAGCTGAATGCGAAACCGCTTGGCCCTTCCAGGATTTCGCCCAGTGCTTCATACTTAGTGCCTTCGATAGCTCTCTTTACAAGAGTGTTCTTGTAAACAGTGTAATCCACCTCTGCTTCACGAAGCTTTTTTCTCATTTCGTCAGCTTCAGCAACTGTGATACCCATGTAGTCAATTACTACTGCGGATTCCGCTCTTTCAAACTTGTCTTTAATCTCGTCTATAATAATCTGCTTCTGTTTGTAAGCTTCTTTCATTATCGCGTATTCTCCTTTCTAAAGATTCGCTGTGAAATCGTATTTCACTTTAGGTACGCCATAAAAAGACCTTGTCGTCGTCATAGACAGCAAGGCCAATATATTTACATTGTACCTCGGCGGGAAATTAAGGTTTCTAAAGCATCTGCCTCATTACCACCCGCTGTCTACGGTTATTTACTTTCGATTCCGTTGTTTTAACCTAACTTCAGAGGATTGATCTTTACGCCAGGGCCCATAGTAGTAGCCACTGTTACGCTTCTCAGATACTGTCCTTTTGCTGCTGCCGGTTTTGCTTTGATAATAGCACCCAGAAGAGCATTGAAGTTGTCAGTTAATTTTTCAGCACCAAAAGATGCTTTTCCGATCGGTGTGTGGATGATGTTTGTCTTGTCCAGACGATATTCAACTTTACCAGCCTTTACATCTGCAATAGCCTTGGTAACGTCCATAGTAACCGTTCCGGATTTCGGGTTTGGCATTAAGCCCTTAGGACCTAAGATCTTACCCAGTCTACCTACAACACCCATCATGTCAGGGGTCGCGATAATAACATCAAAGTCGAACCAGTTTTCACTCTGGATCTTCTGTGCCATTTCTTCTGCGCCTACAAAATCAGCACCGGCTTCTTCTGCTTCAGCAGCCTTAGGTCCCTTTGCAAATACCAGAACCTTCTTAGTTTTACCAGTACCATGCGGCAGAACGATAGCACCACGAACCTGCTGATCCGCATGTCTTCCGTCTACGCCCAGTCTAACGTGAACTTCTACTGTTTCGTCAAACTTTGCTTTTGCTGTCTTTGTAACGATCTCCATTGCTGGATCTACATCGTACAGTTCAGCTTTGTCATAAGCCTGTACGGCTTCTTTGTAATTCTTGCCTCTCTTTGGCATTTCATTTACCTCCTGGTGGTGCAAACGATTTTACATTTAAGAAAATCTCCCACGTTACTAGTCTTCGATAACGATTCCCATGCTTCTTGCAGTACCCTTGATCATTTCTGTTGCTGCGTCAAGGTCTGCCGCATTGAGATCCGGCATCTTAGTTTTAGCGATTTCTTCAGCCTGCGCTCTTGTCAGTGTAGCCACCTTTGTTTTGTTAGGCTCACCGGATGCAGAGTCAAGACCTGCTGCCTTCTTTAACAGTACAGCTGCTGGCGGCGTTTTGCAAATAAAGGAAAACGAGTGGTCAGCGTATACTGTGATCACAACAGGGATAATCATTCCTGGCTGATCCTGAGTCTTTGCATTGAACTGTTTACAGAAATCCATGATGTTAACACCATGCTGTCCTAATGCTGGACCTACTGGAGGTGCCGGGTTTGCATTGCCTGCCGGGATCTGAAGTTTAATATAACCTTCGATCTTTTTAGCCATTGTATTTCTCCTTTCTTCATGATTCCCTCACAGGGGTCTATCGGAAACCGGGCTAGATCTTATCGACCTGAGCAAAATCCAGTTCCACTGGTGTATCTCTTCCAAACATAGAAATTCTGGCGCGCAGTGTCTGTTTTTCCATATTGACCTCTTCAACAACTCCCATGAAGTTTTCGAATGGTCCATTGATGACTTTCACTGTATCGCCCACTTCTACATCCAGATCGATATATATCTTTTCTATTCCCATTCTTCTCACTTCTTCTACTGTGAGAGGAATCGGATCGGAACCATGTCCCACAAATCCCGTCACACCCTGAGTGTTACGAACGAGATACCAGGACTCATTGGTTACAATCATTTTCACAAGCACATATCCCGGGAACATTTTTCTGGTCTTGACTTTACGCTGGCCTTCCTTCACCTCAACGCGGTCTTCCGTAGGCACGATGACATCAAGAATCAAATCCTGCATCCCTCTGTTTTCAACGATCTTTTCGATGTTGACCTTTACCTTGTTTTCATGACCGGAATAGGTATGTACGACATACCATTTGGCTTCGCCGTCTCCTCTGAGACCTTCCAGACCTTCGATATCCAGTTTTTTCTTTTCGTTATTTTCACACATTATATCTTAAGCTCCCATTCATTGATATTTTAGAAACAAACAGCTTTGATCGCTGCAAGTACTCCCGTATCAACTGCCCAGAATACAAGTGCAAAAGCTGCGCAGGTAGCCAGTACTACTGCGGTGAATGATCCGAGTTCCTTCTTAGTCGGCCATACGACCTTCTTCATTTCCAGCTTAACGCCTTTGAAGTACTCTTTCATGCTTCCCCGCTTCTTTTTCTTGTTTCCACGCTGGGCAGCAACCGCAGTCGCTTTTTTCTTTAAAGCGGTCTGGTCTTTTCCTTTCGAAGATTTTGCCATAACGCTACTCCTTACTTTGTTTCCTTATGAAGCGTATGCTTCTTGCAGAACTTGCAGTATTTGTTCATTTCGATACGATCTGCATTGTTCTTCTTGTTCTTCATTGTGTTGTAGTTTCTCTGCTTACATTCTGTACAAGCCAGCGTAACTTTTACTCTCATTCTCACTGTCCTCCGTTTAACTTATCGTTTCAGATTCAGGATCGTCCTGAATTCAACTTAAAATTAAGAGCAGTAGCTGCTCCCAATTTAATTATTTTCATAAAGTTGCTAAATAATTGTATATTACAGCGGTTGCAAAGTCAAGATTTTTATGACTTTTTCTCATTGCTTTCTTCGATTTTTTCTTCCTCAGGCTCAGATTCAGGATCTTTTTCTGTTTCCTGCAAAGGTTCTTCGTCGGATTCTTTCTCTTCGGATTCGCTTTTCTCTTCTTCGGACTCTTCCGATTCTTCCGTCTCGTCAGCATCCGCCTCGTCGTCCGATTCTTCCGTTTCTTCAGCATCAGTCTCGTCGTCCGATTCTTTCTCTTCGTCAGCGTCCGCCTCGTCGTCCGATTCTTCCGGTTCTTCAGCGTCAGCCTCGTCATCCGGTTCTTCTGCTTCGTCAGCATCCGCCTCGTCATCCGATTCTTCCGTCTCATCAGCATCAGCCTCGTCATCCGATTCTTCCGGTTCATCAGCGTCCGCCTCGTCGTCCGACTCTTCCGCTTCCGATTCCTCTTCCTGCTCAGACTCGCTATCAGCTTCCGGCTCTTCGGATCCCGAGTTACCTTTTTCTTCAGCCATTATTATCTCTTCCTGCTCATCTTCTGTTTCAGCTTCGTCCTCTGAATCGTGAACTTCTCCAATATGGTACACGTCTGCAATTACTGCAAATTCCGGTTCCATCGGCTCACCTGACATATGCAGACATTCCTGCGGACAGATCTCGGTACATTCTCCACACAGAATGCACTGCATTCGATTGATTTCCCAGGTTTCCTCCTGTTCGTCGATATAGAGCGCCCCAACAATACAATGGTCCTCGCACTTGCCACAGAGCGTACAGCTTTCAGTATCTATCGTTATTCTTCCTCTGATTTCATCAGATCCCTCGGCAGGTTCATAATCGGCAGGCTTCCTGCCAAACAGATTTTTGATCAAGCTTCCGTTTATTCTAAAAAAACTCATAATCAGCACCTACCATTCTACATTGTTTCTACACGGATCCATCGTCAGCGACGTGAGCGGCCTATCGATAGGATCACTCGCTTTCATCGCCCGAACATATGCTAAAAGATTCGTATCTGTCGGCATGCTGACCCGGAACTTCCTGATATAGTCCGAATCAGTAGTCTTAACATAATACACAGCCTGGCCATCGGGTTGTTCCAGTCTAACAGCAGCTTCACCAGCAGACAATGTTTTGACTTCCGTGCAGATTTCCCCGTCAGGAATTTCATTGATAGCATTTTCAATAAGGGTAAATGAATGATAGATTTCCTCTACTGCAACTTTGCATCGAGCCAGTCCATCACACCCTTCTTCTATGATCGGAACAAATCCTAAAGATTCATATATTTTCCAGCTTTCATCCATGCGTGCATCCGTCATAACAGCAGATCCTCTCGCAGCAGGACCTCCGCAAAATGTTTCCGCAGTCTTTTCATCCAAAACACCAATACCTTCCAGACGTCTGCATATCGACGCATCTTCTTTCACCAGAAGCGTTAGTGTCTGGATCCTTTCCCGAAGATTCTCTATGGTGTTGTGGATATCCTCCAGCTGCTGCGTGGAAATATCTTTCTTCATGCCGCCCACTTTGCAGAGAGAAAGCATGATACGGTTACCGGAAATACGATCAAACATCGTAAGTACCGGCTCTCTCACAGATAAAAATCCCATCGCCAGACTCTCAAATCCGATCCGTTCTGCCACGGAAGACAACCAGTACAGGTGACTCTGCACCCGAGACAGTTCCATCAAAATAATTCTCAGATATTCCGCACGTGCAGGCACCTGGATCTTCGATGCTTTCTCCACAGCCATGCAGAATCCCAGACTATGACCGAAACTGCTTGTTCCAGTCATCCGCTCAGCAACATATACCATCTGCCTGTAATCGCGCTGTTCTGTCAGAGCCTCCATATCACCATGAATCCTCTCTGCGGAATACGAAATATCAGCCACATCGTAAAACTCATGCAGATGCTCCTCTGCCACATGCTTGAATTTTACGCCACAGTCCCGCGCGATATCCAGTTCCGCATCAAATGCAGTCCAGAAAACAAACGTAATGCTGTCTACCGTCTGCTCTTCTGCGACCACCATTTTCAGATTAAGAAGTTTGGCAGTATTTTCAAAGGTGTAAATGATTTCTATTCCATCGTCCAGCCGGTCTGCACAGGCCTGACAAAATCTCCATCCATCTTCCTTAAGCGTTTTGACTTCATCCAGAAGGTCACATGCTTCTATCGAAAGGAATGAGCCGGAACTTCCGGATATTTCTGTTCTACTCTTCATCATCCTGTTCCTCCTCTGTCACATCCTCAGGCTTCTCCTCGATTTTCTCCTGCTCGTCCTTTGCAGGATCTTCTACAGCAACGGGCTCCTCCAGAGTCTCCGGCTTTTCAAAACATTTCAGTATCCCGTCTATAATGATCTCAGGACGTGCAGCACACCCTGGCACATAGAGATCGACCGGGAGCACCTGATCTGCTCCGCACACCACATCTCCACAGCCCTCGAAGATCCCGCCGGAGCATGCACATGCACCAACGGCAACAACAGCCTTCGGCTCTGCCATATTCTCGTACAGATGTACCAGATAATCACGATTTTCTTCCTCTACGATCCCGGTAATCAACAGTACGTCGGCATGCTTCGGATTATCTGTTTTGCGAACGCCATATTGTTCCACATCGAATTTAGGTGAGAAACATGCCTGCACTTCCATCCCGCATCCACTGCATCCAGAACCGTCAAAATGAAGGATCCACGGATTTTTTTCTACATACGACACATTGTCACCTCCCTAAATCATAACATACAGCAGGAAGAGATTTGCAGCCCCCAGGACAGCAGCTGTTCCCCATGCTATTTTAACAACAAACTCCCATTTGCTGCTTGCCGAACAATTATTGATAAACACGCGTAGGAAATATACAAGTATTGCCACTACAGCACCTACTACATGACCCCAGATCGTGCCATTGCTGAAAAAGAGGAATACGAATCCCAGCATCAGGATGGTTTCGTACCAGTTAGCCACTTCCATCGCGGCCAGCGTCTTTCCAGAAAATGCCTCCGTGATCCCCTTGATACGCTTCCCTGCCGGATCAGAAGAAAAACTGAGGTCGAACGGGGAAGTCCTCGACTTTATGGTGTAAATCAGCAGGAATCCTGCAAAGATCCCGATCAGTGGCAGGAACGGCATTGAAGATCCGATCATGATATCGCGAACCTCCATACTTCCGCAATACATTGAAAAACCTGCCGCCATAAACAGAACCATAGGGCAGTACGCCATCATCCTCATCAATTCATAATCTGCACCCATATGCGCATGCACTGAATTGGATACATAGGCAGCCACCACCAGAAACACATCGGCAGCAAGCAGTGCTAAAATCACAAACAGCAGATTTGCTCCTGCGAAGAATGCAACTCCAGCAACGATTTCAAAAAACACAAACGCCCGTACATAGTAGTCGTGCAAATACCGATCTTCCTCGGAGGTTTTTTCGCGCAGTTTTTTCACATCACGAAACGGCTGCATCATCGATGCACCTCTCTTTGCCTGCAACCCGGATGAGAAACGGCGCCCCATCCCGGTCAGCAGTCCTCCGGCAAAAGGAGCCAGGATGAGATACGCAACTGCGGATATCACGATTTTCAGAATCATTATCATGCTGCACCTCCCAACAATCTTACAAGGGTGCCGATCATAAAGCCAAGACTTATTATAATGCTGATCGCGGACAGAATCCCTCCGATCAGGATCGTCTTCTTTTCAAAAATTCTCGTATCTACAGCATGACGAATATCGCACGCTTCACACTGCACACCTTCTGTCGGTTCCGGTAAAACATACTTTTTTCTGCCGCCATAAAACACCCCGCAAAGGATCACGAGAAAAACGATAACGATCAGTCCCATGAGACTGTCCACCAGATTTCCCGCTGCAGACACACCTCCAAAAGCAATCTCCAGATACGGCATAACGCCAAACATAGATACCAGCGGGAACACTATACACAGAAATACCGTCAGTGCTGCCAGAAGCTTTACAGGTCGCGTCAGCGAAGTCTCTCCCGCATCCAGCTCCGGCTCTGCTGCAGTCAATGTCAGCTGCCCCATACATTTTGCAAGATAAAAGATCGCTGCTCCCGCACCAAAACAAAGAGCTGCAAACAAAAGAATATTTCCTGATTCTGCGAACTCAGAAAGTGAATTGTATCGCATGATCAACAGCTCAAAGTTCGCCATGAATAATGCTGCAGTTCCTGTCAGCATGCATGCTGACAGCTTTGGTCTTCCTGCAAACAATTCCCGTATTGAAAGATCCTGTCTTCCATCGTATTTTTCATGATCAAGTGCAGCAGTCCCTGCACTTGCCAGCATTAACGCTTTAGAAACACCATGAAGCAACAGCAGTAGAATCCCTGCCGCTACGGCTTCTGCTGATCCGATCCCGCCACAGGCCACGATCAGGCCCATAGATGCTACAGTAGAGCATGATACGGTCTTTGCTGCCTCTGGTCGAAACACTGCCACCAGTGACGCGGTAAGGAAGGTGATTCCTCCTACCATCATCGTCATGATTCCTGCAAAATTTTCTGTGCCGAGTACCGGTGCCAGCTTCAAAATCAGAAAAACGCCTGCATTTGCACTCGTTACACAGCTGATCACTGCGATTGCCGGCGACGTGAAATCTTCTCCACGGATCAGCCAGCCGGAAAACGGGATCTGCATAGCAAGGATCAATCCAGCCAGAACAATAAAAATCGCCGGGATCGCGACCATATCACCATAGAGAGATCCTATTTTCATTACAACATTCAATTCCAGCGTTCCAAACACCTGTCCTAAGATCAGGATCCCTGCAGTCAATGCCAGTCCGCCGAACAGATTCCACGTCAAATAATGAAATGCTGCCCTCAAAGCACCTGCAGTACCTGCATAACCAATCAGCACGAACGATGTCACTATGATGATCTCCCACACAAGATAGATCCACAGCAGATTATTAAAGATCACAAGCCCCATCATGGCTGCAATGCCAAAAAAGATCGCTGCAAAAAACACATTTTTTCTATCCTTCAGTTCTGGATACTTCTGATGGAACCTGTCCATATACCGGTTTCCGCAGCAGCAGATCAAACCGCCTGTAATTGATATGAAAATCATGAGGATCATTGAAAACCGATCCACATATAAATTATGCTCTACTTTAATTCCTGTTCCCTGAATCAGCTCGAAGACAGCAAGGACTGCCACCTGAACAAAAGCAAATAAGGGAGCCGCATATCTTCTGTGGCGCAGTCCTTCATAAATCAGATAAATCGCAATCACTGCCGCAATACCGATCACGACATAGTTTACGAATCCAAAATGGAATTTGAAGAACTTCTCTCCAGAAGGAAAATACAATACCACTGCAGCAATGGATGCCGCAGTCATTGCGATCGATGCGAACGCCATGACCCCATTTCTGGCCTTATCCCCCTTAGTTACTAAAAGAATCAAGGCAATGATTACAGGAAACGCTGTAAGAGAAATAATAATGCCCATGAAATCCTCCTAATAATAGCATTGAAATATTTGTCTAGTTTATATTATATCTGCATGCATATCCAGAATCAAGTCAAAAGAAAACAACATTTTCGAAATCATTTCGGCAGCAGCAGACTATCTTCGAGGATGCTACACCAGTTGAAAATAAAGTAATAGCGCAACAACTCCCGGGACCCCGCAAACCCCTGCAATCAGTGAGTTTACAGGATTTATCGGCAAAAACAGCCCTAACGCATCTCCGAAAATCCGAATCAAAACCAGGAACACCCCTCCTGCCAGACTGCAGATTAAAAGTTTTAGTATGTATTTAAGGGGGACAAACAGCAGTCTCCCGCAAAAGTATAACAGTAACATCCCAGCTGTGTATGCTAAAAAAACACTGGTTTCCATTCCCAGATCCATTCTGCCGCTCCTTTCTCCGCAGCACACCGCAGCACGCCAGTCGACATAACCGGTCGTCATAATATAAAAAAGAGATGACCATACAATCATCTCTTTACTATATTCTTTTTTTCTCCGGTTTATGCGACCTCAAAGCTGCCTTCTGCCTTCCATCGCTTTCAGGAGCGTCACCTCATCCGCGTATTCCAGATCGCCGCCCACCGGAATGCCGTGTGCGATCCGGCTCACCTTGATCCCGGAAGGCTTGATCAGCCTGGCGATATACATAGCGGTTGCCTCCCCTTCTATATTAGGATTTGTGGCAATGATCAATTCTTTTACCGCTTCATCATGAAGTCTTGGTATAAGGCTTTTTAAATTGATATCGTCCGGTCCGATGCCGTCCATAGGTGATATCGCACCGTGCAGCACATGGTAATAACCTCGGTACTCCCTGATTTTTTCCATAGCAGCAACATCTCTCGGATTCTCCACAACACAAATCGTGCTTTTATCCCTTGTGTCATCAGAACAGATCGCACAAGGATCCTGATCTGTCAAATTTCCACACACAGAACAGTACGTCATCGCGGTCTTCGCATTGCGAATCGCATCCGCCAGAGCAAAAGCATCTTTATCATCCATGGAAAGGATATGAAATGCAAGGCGCTGTGCTGTTTTCCCACCAATGCCCGGAAGCTTTGAAAGTTCATTGATCAGCTTATTTAAAGGTTTCGCATACTGATACTGTCTCATAGCCGTTTAGAGTCCCGGAATCCCCAGTCCGGCAGTCAGCTTGCTCATTTCATTCTGCGAGATCTCTTCCATCTGGCGCAGCGCTTCATTTGTTGCTACCATGATCAGATCCTGCAGCATTTCCGCATCATCAGGATCGATAACTTCCGGTTTGATCTGAATGTCCTTGATTTCTTTTTTTCCCGATACAGTTACTGTCACCGCACCGCCGCCGGATGTCGCTGTCGCCTCCATCTCATTGATCTCAGCCTGAAGTTCATCCATCTTTCTCTGCATCTGCTGCATTTGCTGCATCTGCTTCTGCATATTTCCTGCACCCGGTGCCTTTGGCCTCTTACCGGCTTTCATTCCTTTTCCCATTTTAGTACCTCCAACTATAATCTTACTTTATCTCTACATTGACTCCCAGAAGTTTCTCTGCTTCCTGGGCAATATCCTCCATTGATGCTTCCGATTCCACCGAAGCAGCTCCAGCTCCCGTTTCTGCAATCTTCATACTGCGCTTTTTACCGGTATGCCTTTCCATCAAAGCTTCCAGAAGTTCCCGATTTCTCTCTGCATAAGCCTTCACATGTCCCGAGCGAACAGTCACCGTAAACGAATGCTCTTCGATAGACGTCAGCGCAGCACCGCTCCCAACAATATAAAAGCTTCCCTTCGACGCCTCTCCATCTTCAAATACAGCTTTCCAGATCCGATCATAATCTTTAGGTTCCGGCACAGCTTTATTCCCGTCTTCGTCTAGCGCATGACCTGTTTCCGAGGCTGGTGATTCAGCAGGACTCCCTGACGTTGCATTCTGCAAAGGCGATCCAGCCGGCTTTCCGTAGTATCCCTGAGACCCTGCAGGTTCTGACGATATCATACGTTCCGAAGTCATTCCCATAATCGGAGCACGTCCGGCAGACACAGAAGAAAGCTTTACAATAGCCAGTTCAAGCAGTATCCGAGGCTGTGTAGACCATTTTGCTTCGTTAATGGTTCTGGAAAGTTCCAGAATCCCCTGATTGATCTCAGTAAGCTCGATGGTTTCGCTCTGCCTTCGAATACGATCGATGTTCTCCACAGACATATTGATGATCTCCTGCGGATTTTTTATGAACTTGGTCATCAACAGATTTCTATAGTGATTCACCCAGTCACGCATAAACTGCCTGACATCTTTCCCATCCGCCAATGCCTGTGCTACCAGTACGATCGCATCCGATGTGCGCTTTTTTCGAATAAGATCCGTCAGCTCCACAAAGGTTTCTTCTCCCGACGCACCCAGGAATTCCAGGACATCTGATGCGTCCACTTTCGTATCTCCTCCAGAAATACACTGATCCAGAATGCTCAGTCCGTCTCGAACCGACCCGTCTGCGTTAGCTGCAATGATGCGCAGTGCACTGTCAGAAACCTGAATACCTTTTTTCTGACAGATTTCCGACATGCCACCAATCAGTACATTTTCCGGGACTCGTTTAAAATCCAGCCGCATACACCTTGAAAGGATCGTGGCAGGAAGTTTGTGGGGTTCTGTCGTCGCTAAAATAAAGACAACATATTCCGGCGGTTCTTCCAGCGTCTTTAGCAATGCGTTGAACGCTCCTGTAGAAAGCATATGGACTTCATCTATGATGTACACTTTTTTTCGACCGGCTGCCGGCGGGTATTTTACACTTTCCCGCAGCTCCCTGATGTTATCGACGCCATTATTAGACGCCGCATCGATTTCGATCACATCAAGAAAAGTTCCCTCTTTGATCTCACGACACACACTGCACTGCCCGCAGGGGCGATCTCCTTCAGACAAACAGTTCAGTCCCTTGGCCAGGATCCTTGCCGTTGTAGTCTTTCCTGTACCTCGCGTTCCGCAAAACAAATATGCATGACTCGTCGTGTCCGTTTGTATTTGATTTTTCAGGATCCTCACAATATGATCCTGTCCCAGGATCTCATCAAAGACCTCAGGCCTGTATGCCCGATACAATGCTGTATACATCTTCGCCTCCCGATTGCTGATAAAACAAATTGCCCTTTGAAAGCTCCGCAGGCGTAGGAGAAGGCTGATCTGCGGCACATAAGAGCTTCCGCTTATTGCTGCTTCCTTCCGGACCTGACAAGGTTCACGGCGTCCTATTGCGCAGGACCCAAACCATGCAAGCGAAGCCATCAAAAGGCAATTCATACTGTTTTATTATATTCGTTTTGCAGAGAGCCGTCAAGGGGTAATTCATCCATGACAGTGGACCCATGCACTGATCTGACGCCTCAGCAAATCCAAATATTCGCACGTTTCTCTTACCTGCAGCTCAAATACCACAATCGGTTTTTCTCTTCTGCAGCAGATCTGCTGATTCCTGTAGATGTCACTTCCAGGTCCGCAGACCACATCCTGCCACCGGGCTTCATACAGATTCATCATCGCCAGAAATTTATCCAGCGGAGGATAGGATATCCCGTTTTCATACTTGTAAATAGCCTGAACAGATCCCAAATCCAAATAATGCATGACTTCTTTTACAGATAATCCACTTCTTTCACGGAGTATTCTTAAATTCCTGCCGATTAATTTCATGTTATACTCTGTCCTGTCAAACATTATACTCTCCTTTTTAACTGCAAAGTTTCTGCAGCTGCACGCTGTGCTCCTGAATAACGTCTTTCATAACGCTGATGTCTTCCTCCATTTTTTTCTGGCGTTCAACACTTTCGGAATACCGTTCAAAAGTTTTCAAATAACAGTCTTCTATCGTCTTTAACCGCGGCGAAATATCTGTGTTTAAAATAGTGTGGATCTCGTCAAATCCCCGGTGCATTTCCTCACGCAAACTACTGATATTATTATCGATCTTGTCATCAAGGCGTCGAATCTCAGTACGCATCTCCTCCCGCAGACCTGAAATCTCAGAATGCATCTCCTCACGCAGACCTGAAATCTCAGAGTGCATCTCCTCACGTAGGCCGTCAAATTTAGTATCGATCTTGTTATCCAGCCGACCGATTTCAGCTCTCATTTCCTCACGCAGACCATCGATTTTAGTATCGATCTTATTATCCAGCCGACTGATCTCAGTTCTCATTTCCTCACGCAAATCTCCAATAAGCTGATACATCTCCGTGCGAAGCCCTTCGATCTTTTCATTCATATCCTGCCGCAGTCCATTAAATTTATTATTTAATCCCTCAAAATCCTTATGCAGCCGATTTAAATCCTCCCGTACCGGCTTCAATCCCTGATCCAGCAGTTCCGATAATACTGTAATATCCTGTTTCGTTAACATAGTGTTCCCCTTTCCTTTGTTATTTGCCATATTTTACCACACAGCAGGCTATTTGTCAATATTTTCCTCTCGCATTTCTTACAAAAGTTCCTGTCTCTATTATACTGCCCTCTCTGACACTTGTCATTGACGGCGTAGTTGAATTTATCACGCCTAAAAGAAAAACGCACCGGGAAAGGATGCGTTTTTCATAGATCGTTCTATAAGTATTTCTGTATTAATAATATCTTTTTAAGCGGTTAAAACGTTATTCGTCCAGGCTCATAGTAACGGATTTCTTGAATCCTTTGGTTACGATTGCCAGCCAGACGATTCCTATCACCAGCCAGATGATTCCGTAAATGATAGATGTACCACTCAGGTTGATCAACATATACATGGTGTATATTGCACCTACCAGCGGAACCAGCAGATGGCGGAAGAAGTCTCCTGCTGTTCTCTGCTTATTCTTCACATAATAGTGTCCAATTACAGATACGTTAACAAAGGTAAAGCCAAGCAGTGCTCCGAAGTTGATCAGACAGGATGCAATCGTCAGCGAGAAGAACAGCGCCGTCAGACCAAATGCTCCCATGATCAGTATATTATAGGACGGAACGTGGAATTTTGGGTTGATATATCCAAAACATTTCTTTGGCAGCAGACCATCTCTTCCCATACCATACAGAACTCTGGAAGCAGATGCAACAGCATTGATAGACGCTGCGATACAGCCTACTACATAAGCTGCGATAAAGAAATAACTCATCCCGGCATTAGCTACGTGTGCGATTACTTCTACAGCACCACCATCCAGATTTTCAATTTCATTCCATGCTGTCGGCCATGCTGCCTGTAACAGATACGTAAAGATGACATACATAGCACCTACACCAATACAGCAGATCATAAGTGCCTTTGGAATATTTTTCTTCGGCTCAATAGCTTCTTCGCCCAGAGCTGCAATACCATCAAATCCCAGATATGCCAGGCAAACGATAGCGGCACCTGAAGCAATGCCCTTTACTCCACCCATATTGGCGAATTCTTCAGAATTATAAAATGCACTCATGTTAAGGGCAAGATCATGACCTGTGATATAACGAACGGTCATAATCAATAATACTACTAAGAAAATCAATTGAATGATAACAACAACATTGTTGAAAATATCTGCAACTCTGATTCCCAACAGGTTTGCACCAGTTACAATCACTGTAAAAAGTACAACCCATACCCAGAGAGGTATGCTCGGAAGTGCAGCCTGCATAAAAATAGCGGATGCCAGATAATTCAACATTGGCAGGAACATATATCCCAGCACGATTGTCCATCCCGCAATAAACCCAATATACGGATTAAATGTTTCTGTTGCATATGCATATACAGATCCAGATGAAGGAAATGCCTTAGACATCCTGCAATAGCTATATGCTGTGAATACCATGCACAGAGTTGCTACCACATATGTCATGGATACATGTCCATGAGTCGTGTTGGTTACGATTCCGTATGTTGTAAAGAATGCGAGCGGAATGATAAATGCGATTCCATAAAAAACAAGTGATCTAAGGGTCAAAACTCTCGCTAGTTCTGCCGGTGCAGAACCATTCGATCCATTCTGGTTACTCATAATTACCTCCTTGATTACTGCAAATAACTGCTACGTATAAGTTCATTTCAGATGTTATCCGATTTCATCAAACATTTTCTTGTAAATAGATGGTCTGTAATCTGGACCGCCACCCCAAGGATTGTCCACACACTGATGCCGATTAGCCAGGGAAAGATCCAGCGTGCCAATCAGAACTTTAACCTGCTGATCATTGACATCTCCAATATATGTGGTTACTTCAACTTCTTCAAAAGCATTAGTCTTAGGTCCAACAACCATGCTTCCTCCTCCACCATAGCATCCAGCAGCATCCCATCCAGTAATATTAGATGTTGCTACATAAATAGAGCTAGTCAGAACCAGATATTCTAAATGTGGCTGATAACATCTTACCCAGGCATTTCTACTACCATCATTTGGTACTTCCTCAGCAGAGAATGTTGGATTCAAATGCAGTCTAGCTCCTTTCCATGCATAATACCTTGCCAACTCTGGAAATTGGTAGTTGTCATAGCAGATTGCCAATGAAATCGGGCCCCATTTCGTATCAAACATAAATGGAGTTTCACCACGTTTACACCACATGTTTTCCGTTCCATATGGGTGGATTTTCTGATACGATCCTATCAACCCTTCTGGTCCAAGAACTACAGCTGAGTTATAGATATCTGTATCCTCTTCATGCAGCTTTTCCGACATACCAAAGATTATGTAGATACCTTCTTCCTTTGCAACCTGTTCCATTGCTTTTGTTGACGGACCATTTACGGTTTCCGTTACACGAATTTTTTCTTCCTGCGAAATGGATTCATCAATAAACATTCCGTAGCCCATCAATGCCATCTCCGGGAAAAGAATCAGATCCGCTCCTCTTCTGGCTGCTGCACGGGACATGTCCATCATTCTTCTCAGATTGACTTCCTTTTCTCCCGAAGCAACTTTAAAATTAACTACGGCAATATTTATAATGTCACTTTCATATGCCATCTTTTTACCTCCTTCTTAATAGATTTTTAAGTGCTGTGTATAACACAATATGAATATCAGCTACTTGCCGATAATTATGAGCAACTTCTATGCCAACTCTGCTGTTCAATTTATGCGTAATCGCATAGCAGTCCTTAATTGACACACGATCAAATTCTCCAATCCCTTGTAATTGCTAATTTGGGGGTTGTCTCCTTGATATATTTTCTTTTTTGAAAATATTATTTATTTTCAAATAAATACCTCTTTAACATTTGATTTACTTTTTGGAAATTTCATTATATTCACTTTTTTAATTCGTAACCGAATCGCTATATTCATAATTGAATACTCTGGCGATTAAATCATACTTCAGCCTTTTCGCATAATGCCTAAAACACTTCTAAAAGCTCCTTTATACATTTAAATATTCATTTTCACTATACTGGCATGTGATTTGCATTTACATTTTAGTATTCATTAAACTATTATATTAATACATTAGAAGGGAGGCTATAGTAAAGATTGTAAACCAATTTTTCTTTACTATATAGATGTAAATAATGGATAAATACAATACTGAAAAATCAAAAGCATTATTTTTCGAAACAAAGAAATATCTTGTTGATGGGGTCAGCAGTTCTTTCCATAAAGCCAAAAATGAGGAATATCCAATCTGCATGACACACGGTAAAGGATCCCACATGTACGACGTAGATGGCAATGATTACATTGATTATGTGGCCGGTTTTGGTCCGATGATCCTGGGTTATGCTCCGGAATCGGTCAATGAGGCTGTAAAAGAACAGCTGAAAAAAGGTTCTCAATTCTCTACTCCAACAGAAGATCTTTGTAAATTAGCGAAAAAACTAACAGAAATAATTCCATGTGCGGAAATGGTAAGTTTTCAAAGTTCCGGCACTGAGGCAAATATGCATGCATGGCGTGTTGCCAGAGCACATACCGGTAAAATGAAGATCGTAAAATTCGAAGGCCAGTATCATGGCTGGGCTGATGAGCAAAAGGTAACCATCGGTGCAGACACACTTGAAGAGCTAGGGCCAAAATCAAGCATCAACAAGTTGATGAATACAGCCGGTCAAAGAATCGATACAACAAATGACATTATCGTTGCTCCTTGGAACGATGCCGAATCTCTGGAAGCGATTCTGGACGCTCACGACGATATCGCAGCGGTTCTGATGGAGCCATACATGTGTGACGAAGGTCCTATCCTGCCGAAGGAAGGATATCTGCAGGCTGTCAAAGATATGTGCGAAAAGCATGGTGTACTGCTGATCTTTGATGAAGTTATCACTGGATTCCGTCTCTCCTTAGGTGGAGCGCAGCAGTACTTCGGTGTCACTCCGGATCTTGCAATCTTCGGTAAAGCCATCGCCGGTGGCTTCTCTCTCTCCATGATTTGCGGAAGAAGAGAGCTCATGGAAAAAGTTCACCCGTCTGGAACCTTCAATGCCACACCGATCGCAGTGGCTGCTTCACTGGCAACCATCGCAGAATTAGAAAAGCCAGGAACATATGAGAGGATGGATACCTTAGGCAAAAAACTAACTGCTGGTCTTATGGAACTAGGCAAAAAACACGGGATCAAAGTGTATGCAAACCACCACAATGCTATCTGTCAGCTGCAGCTGGGTATTGACCGAGCACCGGAGGATTTCCGCGACTGTTTACAAAATGTAGATAGAAAAGCTTATGATAAACTGTTCCTTTTGGCTACACAATATGGGGTAAGGCTAACCTCTGCAAGAGGTCGCATTTACATTTCTACAGCTCACACGGAAAGTGATATTGACAAAACATTAGAGATTTTCGATTTCATATTCCCTATGCTGAAAAAATAGTGTATTATTAAATTCCTATCATCTATAAACCATAGTATTATTGAGTGTAATACTGTGGTTTATAGACTGTTCTTTATGTATGACACAGGTGATTTTATGAATGATATGATGTTCGCGAATAAAGATTTTGTTTTTTCTATACTTGAGAACTCTTATGACGGTATTTATATAACAAACAAAGACAGTATTACTGTGTATGTAAACAAGGCATACGAAAATTTGACCGGACATAAAAGATCTGAGTATATAGGAAAGCATATGGATGATTTAATCAAATCCGGCATTATGAAAGTCCATATTACAGGAGATGTAATTTCCTCAAAAAAATCCATTACGGTAACCGAAGAACTGGTTTCCGGTAAAAACGTACTGATTACTGGCAACCCTATTTTTAATGGTCAAAATGAAATCATCGCGGTAGTAACTAATGTACGTGATATATCTGAAATCATTTCCTTAGAAAAAAAAGAACGATTGGCAAAAGAAATTATATCTAGATATCAAAAACAGATTTTTGATACTGCCACAATGAAAAATATCATTTGCGAAAGTTCTAACACAATCTCTGTATTTAACTTTGCTGCTAAAGTTGCCCCTAAAGATTCAACCGTACTTCTCACCGGAGAAACGGGTGTGGGCAAAGAAGTCGTTGCAAAGTATATACACTATAACAGTTTACGAAAAGATAATAACTATATTAAAATCAACTGCGGGGCAATTCCAGAAAATCTACTTGAATCCGAACTATTTGGATATGTTGGCGGTGCTTTTACTGGTGCAGATCCCAACGGAAAGCCTGGTCTGTTTGAGCTGGCTGATAATGGCACTTTATTCCTGGATGAAATCGGAGAACTTCCATTAAATCTGCAATCCTCGCTTTTACGAGTTTTACAGGACGGCGAAGTGACACGGGTAGGAAGCACAAAAACAAAAAAAGTTGCCGTGCGACTTATCGCTGCTACAAATCGCAACCTTAAGAAAATGATACAAGAGAAGACCTTCCGAGAAGATCTCTATTATCGCTTAAATGTCATTTCAATCAATATTCCTCCATTACGAGAACGTCGAGATGATATTCCTCCCCTTGCGGAACTTTTTATTAAACAACTCAATAAAAAATACCATACTCAAAAAAAAGTGTCCGAGACATTCCTTCTGGAACTTATGTCCATGAGCTGGCCCGGAAATGTACGGGAATTATCCAACTTTGTGGAAAGGCAGTACATCCTTAATGAAAGCGATACATTGTCCGCAATTTACTCCAACAATTTACAGCAGAAAGAACCTGATCACAACTATTTAAAGTATTCACTGGAAAACGCAATAGACGCCGACTCCTTTAATATTGAAAAAGTAGTGTCCTCTATAGAAGCGTCATTAATAAAAAATGCTCTGAAAAAATCCAAAAATACAAAGGAAGCCGCCAAATTACTAGGCATCAGCCAACCGACATTTTCCAGAAAGTACAATCGTTACAAGAACCAGGGACTGCTATAATAAACAACTTCAAACAAAGGACTCTGTTCATCTTACTCACAACGTCCTTTTATATTAAAAAGAATGCTGTTATTTTCATATGCAGCATTCTTTCTAAATAAATGAAACATTATATAAATGAGCAACCCTAATTTATATATTCTTTTAAAACATTCTTTAATGCTTCTAAATATCGTTTTCCCATTTCACTCATTTGTATATTCCTCTTTCTGAGCACAACAATCTGAACAAACTGTTCATTATTTAATGGTAATGCAACAATTTGTTTATCTCGACATTCACAATCCAGGATCTTCGTTCCAACTGTAAAACAATTGGAATGTCGGATTAGTTCTTCCAGTGTTGCCCTATCATTAACCAGAATATTTTTAGGAAATCTCATACGATCAATTGTTTTTTCCGCAAAATAGTTAGAATTTCCTCCTTGAAAATATACAATATACGGATAGTCCATCAAGTCCTCTAAGCAAATAGAAGAAAGCTTTGCACACGGATGGTTAGCAGAAAGAATCACATGTATCCTCAATGCTGCAAATTCCAAAAATTCCACATCATTGCTTTCGATAATTCTCTTTAACACTGTTGTATTATTGTCATTTAAATATAAAATCCCCAGTTCACTTTTTCCAGATGCCACATTATCAATAACTTCACGAGTTTGTGTTTCTACTAAATCTATAGTATAATGCGGGGGTTCCATAAATTCTAGCATTGTATAAAATGCCTTAATTACAAAACTGTAATGCTGGCTGGAAATCGAAAAAATAGTTTTTTTCGTACTATGATTTCCAAAAAAATGTTCTCTCATTAATGTTTCTTGTTCTAAAACCTGTTTTGCATAACAGAGAAACGCCTCCCCATCATTTGTTGTCTCCACTCCTTTCGCAGAACGGCTAAAAATCTCTATTCCAAATTCATTTTCAATATTTCGAATTGCCGTCGTTATACTCGGTTGCGTGACAAAAAGTTTTTCTGCAGCTTCCGAAATGCTACCATACCGCGCCACTTCAATAATATAATGTAATTGTTGTAACGTCACTGTACCCACCTTTCTGGACAGACACCTCTCTATGAAAGTATGGAATGCTATACCGTCAGACACTGCCGCTTAATTTCTGTACCTTCTACGACCCATTCTTCTACAACACGCCATCGACCATTTACTTTCTGAACTTCTAACTCACAAATAGAATAGAGTGGTAAACCATCTTTTCCGAGCCATTTACCCGTAGGTGGTCCATATTGACTCCATCCATCATTGTTTATTCCAAGAAGAGATGATTGACCAAATCGATATCCATCACTTTCATTTCCTTCTACAATAATATCAACAAATTCGTTAATTTGATCGGGCCAAGTACATATTGCACCAACAGTTCCCTCTATTGTAGGGCGAAACCCTACTTTTAGTATACCATTTTCTCCATGAAAAATGGTCTGATCACAATAAAATTTACTAACAGCACCTACACATTTGTATTCCCAAATCCATCTTGTGTAGTCTATAAATAATTCCGCAACCTCTTCCGGTAATTTCAATTCGCAATTTCTTACATAATCTTCAAAATGCTTTCGTCTTTCTGTCCGATTTGAATCGAGTGTAGGAACGGAATCGGGTCTTTTTAAATCCAACATATAATCTCCTTTACGTATCTAATCCATCACTTTAGCGATTTCTGATTCCCCATAATTTTCATATTCTGTCAAATAAACCGGCAACAACTTTTTTGATAAAAATCCCATCAGAATTACTGCTACAGCCATAATGCAATATGTTGTCTTTAAGCTGGTTTCCTCTAAAACAAAGCCAGAGATCATCGGACCTATCATAAGGCCAATGGAATAAATACTCTGGTACAGTCCCATTCGAGAAGTTTGAAATTCTGGTCGAACTCCCATAATGATCAAAGCTAACAAGATTGTTACCGTCATTCCAAAGAAAAAACCGCCACCAGCTTGCAAACTGTACAATATGAATAGACTCGGGGAAAAAGGCATTAAAATTGCAATAAGTCCCATGCCAAAGGATCCTGCCATAACAGTTTTAACAAGCCCAAATTTTCTGAAAAAGAATCCTGATAACGCAGTTGCAACACTGTTAAAAATCATAAATAGATTGGGCAAAATGGTTAATGCAATGGCATCACCACCTAACTTGTTCGCTTTAATCGGAGTAAGCAAATCTGTCCCCGTATAAGTTGTCATCATAGCAACGCTTGCGAATATCCCTAAAATCCAGACGTTTTTGTCCAGAAATTGTATCTTCCCATACGACCATGCAGTCTTCACATTGACACCAGATACAACTTCTGGCTCTTTTATGAATAACAGCAGAAATAATCCCAACATTGCCGCAATCACGGCAATAATAAAGGAATACTCATATCCAAATAATTTTGAAACAGTACCACCAATATTCATACCTATAAACGGTCCTATAGTCGATGCAAGTTGAATGATTCCCATAGCCTTTGGGGTATCATCGTTTTTAAAATAGGATGCAAACAAAACCGTATATAATACCCATGTGCCTCCTGTCACACCATCCGCAATCTTTCCAAATGACAGTGTACCAATGGATGGGAACATAAACGCTAACAACCAGCATACCACTGTCAACAAAAGTCCCAACTGCACCAGAATTTTTCTACGCTTAAACAGTTCTGCAAAAATTCCGATTGGAAATCGTACTATAATCGAAGTTGCTCCAGCAATCGAAAGTATCAAACCAATTTGCGTAACCGGGATTTCCAACTGCAATGCATACGGTGTAATATAGGGGTCAAAAGACGAAATGCATATGAAAAAGAGTACACCAATGATAAAAAACAAAATCAACTGTAATTTCCGAGTACTAAATATATTTCGTTTATTCATACGATCCCTCCGTCCTCTTATTTCCCTATACAAAGATCTATCAATCTATTTCTTTACAGATTCCTCTGTAGATGCTTTTTTTAATTTCACCAGTTCCTTTGGAACAAGCAATTTTGTAAGCAATGCAATCAGAAGAACAGCACCTCCCATGATATATGCACAATGTGTAATCGACATTGCCTGTGTAATAAATCCAGAACCCATTGGTCCAATCCAGAGCCCAATACTATAAAAGCTCTGTAAAAATCCCATTCGTGTCGTTTGATATTCCCTAGGCACTCCCATGATAATTAGAGATAACAGCATCGTAAAGTTCATAGTAAAGAAGAAACCTATTGCACAATGCAGTATGTAAACTAACATCAAACTTCCTGCGTGTGGCATAACAATACAAGACAGACCCAAGCCTAACGCTCCAATCCCTACAGTCCATTCAACTCCCAATACTTTATAGAAGAAAAAGCCTACCAATGGTGATGCAACAATACAAGAAATTCGGAAACAATTTGCTGTAATTGCAATCTCGGCACCGCCACCACCGAGATCTCCTACAATTGTTGGGGTTAAGTAATCCATAAATGCATAAGTTGCCATCATTGGCAATGTAGCCAAAATACCAATTTTCCATACGTTTTTGTCCTTCACCTGTGTTTTTGCAATTTTCCAGGTTTCAGCTGGTGTAGATGCAGGGTTTGATTGTGGCTCCTTCAGGAAGATAAGTAATACAATGCCAAGGATTGCTGCCACCACCGCTACAACAAAAGAATACTGGAAATCAAATAATTCAGCTGCTGCGCCTCCTGCAGTTGCACCAATAATCGGTCCAATGGAAGAAGCAAGATTGATTACTCCAATTGAACCTGGAATTTCTTCTTCTGTAAAAAACGTAGAAAACAAAACAGTGTACATAACCCAAGTTGCACCTGTAATCCCACCAGCACCTTTAGCAATAAACAAAGTTGCGTAATTCGGTACAAAAAACGCAATGAGCCATGCAACCACTGTAATGAGTAATCCTAGCGAACAAACCAATTTTCTCTTGCTAAACAACTGCGCCAAAATTCCGATTGGAAAACGAATAAACATGGAAACCATTCCAGTTGCCCCTAAAATCACTCCAATCTGTGCCGGACTCATTCCTTTGCCTTCTGCGAATGGTGTCACATAGGACGAGTATGCTGAAATTGATACAAAAAACAATACACTGATGATAAAAAACAGTACAATTTGCACCTTTCGGTTATAATTTTCTACCATGATAATCCCCCTTCATTAAATAGAATCCTTAATCTGAGCATTACGAATCGTATCTTCGCTATCAGAATCTACAGCAAACGTGATCTTCCACTTGCCATCAATTTTCTTTAGATACATCAACGTCAGGTTAAGACATTTATCTTCCAGCGATTTACCGGTTGCAGGGCCGTACTTGCTGAATCCTGTGTTATGTCCCTTGTACCTGAGGCGACGGAACGCTTTAAAGGATTCATCATTTTCTTTATTGATGATTACATTCTCCACATCAGCTACCAGATCCGGGAATGCTGCTGTAAAAGTGGAAACATTCCGGAATACTTCATCCGGACCTACCAGCTTTTCACAATTCTGCTTGATGACTTCTGCATCTTCTGCATAAAAATCATAGATCATACCAAGCATTTTATAGTCATAAATAAGGGCAGTCAGATCTTTTACATACTGGCGTGCATCCTCTACATCCTCCATGGGATTTGCATACACTGCATCGCATAGTTCTTCAATTTTGTCCATATAAATATCGCTTCTCATTTTCTTGTACATGATTATTCCTCCATTTCTGCATCCAAAAGATTTCCGTTCATTCTTTCCATAGTCTTTACTGCTATCTCAGCCGCCTGCGCCGCCGCCTGTGCGGCTTCCGCTGCAGCCTGCGCTGCCTTCACAACAGCGTTATCTTCCGGCAGAATCCCGATATGCTTTTCTACTTCTTCCCGATCTGCTGCATTTAATGTCATGCGTTTTACCTCTGTTCCTTCTACGACCCATTCTTCCGTACATCTCCAACGCCCATCCACTTTTCTCAATGTCAGTTCACAGATGGAATAGAGCGGGACATCGCCGATACCCAGCCATTTTCCCGTTCCCGGACCGTATTTGCTGTATCCCTTGTTGATATTTCCCAGCTTGGAGGACTGACCAAAGCTATATCCTTCTTCTTCATTACCTTCCACAATAATGTCCACAAAATCGTTGATCTTGTCCGGATAGGAACAGATCGACTGCAGACTGCCTGCAATAATCGGTTCTGCTCCCACTGTCACGCCTCCGTTTTCTGTATGACAAATGGTCTGATCATTGTAAAACATAGCAATTGCTCCGATACATTTATACTCCCAAATCCATCTCGTATAATTAATAAATAACTCAGCTACTTCCTGTGGGGCTTTTAAACAACACTTTCTCACATAGTCTTCATAAGCTTTTCTTTTTTCAGTACAATCCGGTGCACTGGTAGGCACTACCGGAGATTTACTTAAATCAAGCATGTTATCCTCCTGTAAATCATCTTCATCATTGTAATACACTTCATCTGAAATTTCAGTTTATTCAATTATACCTAAAGATATTCATTTATGGAAATACACGTTCTTTTAAAGTTCCATAAATATTTTTTATATCAGCAGATACATTTGAATTTCAATATATTCATGTATTTTTAAACCATCACAGAAGAGCAATAAAAAAGCAGTTGCCAAAATTTTCGCCTTTTGACAACTGCAAAATTATGCAGAATTATTGCTATTTATACCCCCAGCTTCTCCCGGACCAACTCCGCTGCCTGTTCATAATTCTTATTATTGATCAGCATTGTCGGGGCACTGTATTCATGTCCGATCAGGCATTCCGACTGACACCCGTTTACCATCATTACAAGATTGTAATGTTCATTTTCCTTATAGTACAGAAATTCGCACTCATCTGAAAGTTCTTTCTGTATCTTTTTATAGAATGCTTCACGGTCGTAATAACAATTACATCCACCGCAAAACAAAACCCCGATCCTTGCCTTATTTTGCATTTTAATACACCTCTGATTTATGATATAATATTAAATAACATTTCTATGTTTTATTATATCATAAATCATACTGTTACAGCTTATATTCAGAAAAACCAGTGTAAAAACAAGGAGTAGGAAATATGATTTCACGAACATTTATTGCAGAATATCTAAAGCTGTTTTTCCCAAATTACGATGAACGCCATTTGGATTTGCTTGAAATTATCAGTGATTTTACCGATCCATATATTGAAGCTTCTAATATGGCTATTATAGCCCTTGACCAGAACAAAAGGATCGTTATGGTCAATCAACTGGCCGCCACATTATTCAATACATCTGAAACAGCTCTTTTAGAACAAAAAGTGGGGCAGGCACTTCCAGTATGCCCGCTGTCTAAAGTTACTCTGGACAATTATGCTGCTCTTCCAAAAGAATTTTCAATGGGCGAAAAAACAGTTCACGCAGAACGAACTCCCATTATTCATGACGAAAAAACCATTGCAGTGGTCAGCTTTCTATACGAACACTCCGACACAGATACAACCGACCAGCGCAGCATCGAGACACAGAAACATATGCAGTTTCTAAATGAAATCATAGAAAATTCTTATGACGGCATCTATATCACCGATTCCTCCGGGAAAACCATACTGGTCAACAAAGCATACGAACGAATCTTTGGCGTTCCTCGTTCCCAACTGATCGGGGAATACATGAAGAATCTGGTCACAAAAGGAATACTTTCTACCAGCATCACTCAGGATGTTGTAGAAAAAAAAGAAGTCATTACGCGAACTCAGACCAACGCTAATAACAAAGAAGTATTTATTACAGGGAATCCGATTTTCGATGAAGAAGGCAATGTTCACCATGTCATTACCAATGTTCGCGACATTACTGAACTTATCAGTTTGAACAAAAAACTGCAGGCTGAAATAGATCGTGCCGACCTTTATCAAAGCCAGTTAATGAAAGAATCTTCGGATGAAAACATTGTATGCAACAGTCAAGAGTTTTCTTCCATCCTTAACATTGCACGAAAGATTTCCCGAATGGATTCCACTGTCCTTATTCTCGGGGAGACTGGAGTAGGTAAAGAAATCGTAGCGCAGTACATTCATAAACACAGCATGCGCGACGACAAGCCATACATCAAAATAAACTGTGGCGCCATTCCACAAAACCTTCTGGAATCTGAACTCTTTGGCTATGTCCCGGGGGCATTTACCGGTGCCAGCGCTAAAGGCAAGTCCGGCATGTTTGAGCTGGCCGACACTGGGACCTTGTTCCTGGATGAAATCGGAGAGCTTCCTATCAACCTGCAGTCCGCACTCCTGCGAGTTCTGCAGGATCACGAAGTGACCAGAGTCGGAGGCCAAAAGAGTAAAAAAGTAGATGTTCGAATCGTTGCCGCAACCAATCAGAATCTTGAGGAAATGATCGAAGAAGGAACGTTCCGAAGCGACCTTTATTACAGATTGAACGTTGTATCCATTAATATTCCACCACTACGCGAAAGAAAAGATGACATCCCAAAACTTGCTGAAAAAACGTTGGAGAATCTCAATCAAAAATATGGAGTTCATAAAGTGATGTCACCACATTTTATCCGCCACCTGCTTCGTGGCGACTGGCCGGGAAATGTCCGGGAGCTTAGGAATTTCATAGAAAAACAATTCGTTCTTTCTGATGAAACCATTCTGGATGCTCCTGTCACTTCATCCTTTGCAGCCAAGCAAACACCATCAATAGAAGAAGAAAACAGTTCTTCACCCTCCATCGAAACACCTCTTCCCACCTATGCTCAGGCCAGGGAAACTATGGAACGAGATCTGATCAAACGTGCTATGAAACAAGGCGGCTCCACTTACAAGGCAGCCGCTCTCCTGGATATGAGCCAACCAACTTTTTTCCGCAAATACAAGGAACATTTTCCAGACGGAATCGAATAATAGATTTCCGCAAAGCTGGCCGCGCCACTGCCGCCAGCTTTTTTATAAAATAAAAGACGCCGGGCTGACTTGAGACAGCCGGCATCTTTTACTTTAAGGAAAGGTTCAAAACTACTTATGGGAACAAGAAAAATTCTTCTTGTCATCTCAATATTTCGTTTTTTATTTATTTTTGAATTCAGCCGGACGCTTTTCTACGAACGCTTTCATACCTTCGACTCTGTCTTCGGATACGAATGTGCTCGTATAAGATTCCGCTTCAAACTGCACCCCTATTGTAAGATCTGTATTGATCCCGTTGTTGATGGCAACCTTGGCCATCTTGATGGCGATCGGAGCCTTGCTCATGATGGTCTTTGCCAGCTTTTCAGCAGCTTCCATCAGTTCTTCAGCCGGCACCACTTCGTCCACCAGACCGATTCTATAAGCTTCCTGTGCATCGATCATCTCTGCACTGTAGATCAGCTTCTTAGCCATGCCTTTTCCAACCAAACGCGGCAGTCGCTGTGTTCCACCATAACCAGGGATGATTCCCAGGTTTACTTCTGGCTGACCGAACTTGGCCTTTTCGGAAGCGATTCTGATGTCACACGCCATAGCCAGTTCATTTCCACCGCCTAATGCAAATCCATTTACTGCGGCAATAACAGGCTTGTTGATGCTTTCGATCAGTTCCATTACCTTCTGTCCCTGGATCGTCATATCACGACCCTCCGTTCCGTTCAGTTCGCTCATCTGTGCAATATCTGCTCCTGCGATGAAGGATCTTCCCTCTCCGGTCACAATTGCGACCCGAACCTCATCGTCTTTATCAATAGCACGGAACACATCGTCCAGTTCCGTAAGAACTTCTGTATTTAAAGCATTTAAAGCCTTTGGACGATTCATGGTAACGTAACCGATACCATCTTTTTTATCAAATATAATATTCTTATATTCCATAGCGCACCTCGTTATTTCGAATAATCATAGACACCCTTGCCGGTTTTCACACCCAGATGTCCAGCTCTTACCATTCTCCGCATCAGCGGTGCCGGTCTGTACTTAGGATCACCGTATTCATAGTACAGTACATCCATAACTGCCAGCATAACGTCCCAGCCAATCATATCCCCTAATGCGAGAGGACCCATCGGATGATTCAAGCCGAACTTGCAGCCGTTGTCGATATCCTCCGCAGTACCTACGCCTTCTTCCAGCATAAATACGGCCTCATTGATAAATGGATCGATCAGTCTGTTTACGATGAAACCACCCTTATCTATCGCCTTTACCGGCACTTTTTCCAGCTGCTCGCCCAGAGCCAAAGCAGCCTGGTAAGTCGTTTCGGATGTCTGCAGACCCATAACGATCTCCAGCAGCTTCATAGCAGGTACCGGGTTGAAGAAGTGAGTACCGATCACCTGATCTGGTCTTCCTGTTGCTGCCGCGATTTCTGTGATCGGCAGGGAAGATGTATTGGAAGCGAGGATCGCTTCCGGCTTGCAGATCTTGTCTAACTGCTTGAAGATCCCCAGCTTGATTTCTTTATTTTCCGATGCGGCTTCGATTACAAAATCAGCATCCTTGGCATCTTCCAGCGAGACTGTAGTAGTCAGGTTTGCAAGTGCCACTTCTTTGGCTTCTTCCGTCATTCTGCCCTTTGTAACGGCCTTTTCCAGGCTCTTCTTGATCTTATTGTAGCCTTTGGCGACAAATTCTTCGTTTATGTCATTCATGATAACCTGAATACCATGTGTTGCCGCCGTCTGTGCGATTCCGGAGCCCATTGCTCCGGAACCTACAACATATAATTTTTTAACAGTCATCCTGATTCCTCCAAACTATTATTCGCACAGTTCAAACATCATCGCCATAGCCTGTCCGCCACCAATACACAGAGAAGCAACTCCGTACTGAACCTTTCTTCTCTGCATTTCACGCATCAGTGTCAGGCTGATTCTAGCTCCTGTACATCCTACTGCATGACCCAGAGCAACTGCGCCACCGTTTACATTTACGATTTCCGGATCCAGTTTCAGATCCTGTACGCATGCTGCTGCCTGAGCTGCGAACGCTTCGTTCAGTTCGTAGAGACCTACATCGTAACGGCTGATTCCCGTTTTCTTTTCCAGCTTTTCAATAGCGCTTACCGGTGCATATCCCATGATAGATGGACTGAGAGCTGTTGACGTTGCTGCAACATATTTAGCGATCGGTTTGTAACCCAGAGCCTTCGCCTTTTCTGCTGACATCATCAGCAGCACGCACGATCCGTCATTGATCGGGGAAGCATTTCCTGCTGTTACTGTTCCGCCTTCTTTGAAGATAGGCTTCAGTTTTGCAAAGTTTTCATATTTAGCGTCTTTTCTATATGTTTCATCGTGGTCAAATACGACTTCCTGTCCCTTTACCTTCGTTGTAATAGGCACGATGTCATTGTCATATTTCCCCTCAGCCCATGCTTTTTCTGCTTTGTTATGGCTGTTTACAGCAAATCTGTCCTGCATTTCTCTCGTAATGCCACACTTCTCAGCTACATTTTCTGCTGTAATACCCATGTGGTAGTTCATGAACGGATCAACGAGGCCGTCATGAAGCATGCTGTCTTCGATCTTTCCAGGTCCCATTCTATATCCAAATCTTGCTTTAGGCAGAATATAAGGGATGGCACTCATGGTCTCGCATCCGCCGGCGATCACGACTTCGTTGTCGCCAACCTGGATGGACTGTGCTGCACACTGCATCGCCTTCATAGCAGTAGCACAGTTCTTGTTTGGTGTAAATGCCGGGATCGTATCAGGCAGCCCCGCATAGATCCCGCACTGACGAGCCGGGTTAGCCTTTGTTCCAGCCTGGAAGTGAGTTCCGATAATCAGTTCATCGATATCTTCATGCTTGATGCCTGTTCTCTCCACCAGTGCTTTCACACATTCTGCGCCATGTACCGGTGCCGGGATTTTGCTTAATGAGCCGCCGAACACGCCGGTAGCGGTTCTTACCCCCTCTACGATTACAACTTCATTCATTGTTTTTCCTCCATTCTATGCTGCGGTCAAGTCCGCAGACTTTCTCTAAAATCATTTTTTACACCCGCGTTTGCTAAACTTTTGGTTATATCAGACCATCACGCCGGTTGGTTAGTCCGGCGCGATGTAGTGATCAAAACTATAATTTTACGTGTGCCAGATCCATTGCAAACTGTTCCTTCTGTTCCACATTGGATTCTCTCAGGATCATTACCTTCATTGCCTGTGGAGATCCTGCACCATGCATGGATTCTGCCAGAGCAGTACCGCCGGACATGTTTTCCAGAAGTCTTGCGATCTTGATTCTGTCTCTTGCCGTATACTCTTCGTTCCCAACAAAGAACTTCTCGATCCACTTACCTGTTTCAGGATTGTTCAGATCCCATTCATGAGGCAGTGTTGCGATAAATCCACCAGCAATATCGTGTGCCAGTCTGGAAATTTCATACATGTTTCTCGTACAGTTGAGCTTGACTTCGTTAGCCAGTAATGTATTTACATAGTAGCTGCCTGCTTCTTCCTTCACACCTTCATAGGAGCAAGCCAGGGAGCAGCAGTACATGGTTTCTGCCAGGTGGATCATTTCAGTCAGTTTATCCTTGATCAGGCTGTTCTTTCTCGTTCCATTCATCTTGGCGATCATGGAAGTTGCACCGATGAGAACGTCGGAGTTACCGACCTTACAGCCACCGTAGTTCTGTCTGTGATATGCCGCAAATCTAGCTACATAGTCCTGCGCAAAATCAGTTTCTCCGCACATGAACACTCTGTCCCAAGGAACGAATACATGATCCAGAACAGTCAGTGTTTCACCACCTACGATAGCGTATTCGGAGTTACCAGTATCCAGGTCGCCCTGCAGTCTTCTCTGGTCGTTTGTCTGTCTTCCGAAGATGTGAGTGATACCCTCTGCATCTACCGGAACTGCACATGCGATCGCGTAATCCTGATCTCCATCCAGCAGATTTGTAGTAGGCAGGATCAGCATTTCATGAGAGTTGGCCATACCAGTCATATGAGCCTTAGCGCCACAGATGACAACACCGTCTTCTCTCTTTTCTACAACGTGTGTGAACAGATCCGGATCAGCCTGCTTGGACGGCTTCAGACTTCTGTTACCCTTAACGTCAGTCATAGCACCCGCGATCATAAGATCATTTTCCTGTACGTACGTCATCCACTTCTTGAATCTTTCATGGTAATTCGTACCATACTTCTTGTCCATGTTGTAAGTTGTAATAAAAGTTGCGTTCATCGCATCGAATCCTACACATCTCTGGAAGCATGTACCAGTCTTCTGTGCAATCATTCTCATCATCTTTACTTTATTTACCAGATCTTCGATGCTCTGGTGAATATGCGTGAAACGGTTTACCTTCTTTCCGGTCAGATGAGAAGTTGCTGTCATCAGGTTCTCATACATCGGATCACAAGCCAGATCATATGTCATGGCTGCAGAATTTACGTGAGGCTTGATCATTGGGTGATCTACCACGCAGTCGATTTTTTCTCCCATGTAGTAAATTCTTGGATGGATTTTTCTTAAACTTTCCTTGTACTCATTTCCTGTCATCATTTTGTTTACTCTCCTTTTTTTGCTAAAAGCGGTTAAACTATAATTTGTTGTAATGTATGAATTAACAGCAGAGGAATCCTCCGTCTACATATAACACCTGTCCTGTCACATAATCCGATGCTTCGGAAGCCAGGAATACTGCGGCTCCTGCCAAGTCGGACGGTAATCCGAACTTTTTCTGCGGGATTCGTGCAAAGAGCTCCGCTCTGCGCTTTTCATCGGCAAAAAGCGGTGCCGTCATCTCAGTTTCATAGTATCCTGGTCCGATGGCGTTTACATTGATACCGTACTGAGCCCATTCGTTAGCCATAGCCTTGGTGATCTGTACGATGGCCCCCTTGGCT
>ERZ857998.1003-NODE-1003-length-35754-cov-3.988543_pt1 | contig 35754 bp, 35 predicted proteins | sample MGYA00519954_ERZ857998 | MGnify/ENA primary metagenome ERZ857998 (study PRJEB31778, sample SAMEA3449424) | human gut metagenome | biome: human gut; feature: human-associated habitat; material: faeces | place: United Kingdom | collected 2010/2012 ...
TGATTTATGAACGCTTCCTGGCCAGTCAGATGGCGGATGCGCGCCTGGCCGTCACCGCGGTCACGTTCGATGTCAATGGTTGCACGTTCAAAGCCAACGGCTCGCGCGTGCTGTTCGATGGTTTTACCGCCGTATATACCGAGGGACGGGATGAGGCGCAGGAAAAGGAGATTGCCCTGCCGGCCATGGAACAGGGCGACCAGTTTGTACAGGGCAGGGTGGAGAGCGAGCAGCGGTTTACCCAGCCGCCGCCGCGCTATACCGAGGCGACGCTGGTCAAGACCCTGGAGGAAAAGGGGATCGGCCGGCCGAGCACCTATGCGCCCACCATTTCACGCATCATTGAAGTGGGCTATGTGGCGCGCGAAAAGAAACAGCTGGTGCCAACGGAACTGGGCATGACGGTCAACGACTGGATGCAGGATAACTTTCCGAACATCGTAGACATCTCCTTTACCGCCGGCATGGAGCAGAAGCTGGACGGCGTGGAGGAGGGCGAGGTCGAATGGACCAATATGCTTTCAAAATTTTATGGGCCGTTCCGCAAGTCGGTAGAGGAGGCAATTCCCCGCGAACCCGTCCGACTGCCGGATCGCGTGTCCGATGTTGTGTGCGATAAGTGCGGCGCGCTCATGGTCTATAAGCTTGGCCGGTACGGAGAGTTTCTGGCATGCCCCAATTATCCATCCTGTAAGAACACCAAGCCGATTCTGGAAAAGCTGGAGGTTCCCTGCCCGAAGTGCGGCGCGGCGCTCATCAAGCGCCGGAGCAAGAAGGGCACGAAAAAGGTCTTCTACGGATGCGAAAAGTATCCGGAGTGCGATTTCGTTTCCTGGGATAAGCCGGTGAATATGCATTGTCCGCAGTGCGGCAAACTCATGGTGCAAAAATCCGGCCGCAATGGCAGTTACATCGCTTGTATGGACAAGGCGTGCGGCTATATTCATCGCGGCGGCAAAAAGGAGAAACAGGATGAGTAACAGACCTTGTGTCAGCGTGATCGGCGCGGGACTCGCCGGCTGCGAAGCGGCCGATCGTCTGGCACGGTGGGGCATCGCGGTGGATCTGTTCGAGATGAAGCCGCAAAAGCGTTCGCCTGCGCACAAGGGGGATGGGTTTGCGGAACTGGTTTGTTCCAACTCCCTGCGCTCCGATCAGCTTACCAATGCGGTCGGCCTGCTCAAGCAGGAGATGCGGCAGCTGGGCTCCCTGATTCTTCGCTGCGCGGACCGGACGCGGGTTCCGGCCGGCGGCGCGCTGGCAGTGGACCGCGAGGGGTTCACGGCGCTTGTGACCGAGCAAATCCGCAGCAATCCGCTCATTACTGTGCATTCGGAGGAGTGTACGGAGATCCCGGCAGCTCCGGCCATCATTGCGACCGGCCCGCTGACATCGGATGCGCTGTCGGAGCGCATTGGCGCGCTTGTTGGCGGTGGCTTGCACTTCTATGATGCGGCGGCTCCGGTCGTTACCTATGAGTCGCTCGATCACAGCAAGGTGTTCCGCGCTTCCCGCTATGACCGGGGTGCCGACTATCTGAATTGTCCATTGACGCGCGAGGAGTACTTCGCGTTCTACCGCGCGCTCGTCAGCGCGGAAACCGCGCCGCTGCACGCGTTCGAGACGCCGCGCGTTTTTGAGGGCTGTATGCCGGTCGAGATTATGGCCAAGCGGGGAGAGCTTACGCTCGCTTATGGTCCCATGAAACCGGTGGGACTGGAAAAGGACGGCAAGCGTGCGTTTGCCGTGGTGCAGCTGAGACAGGATGATGCGCAGGGGCATCTTTGGAACATGGTCGGGTTTCAGACCAACCTGAAGTTCCCCGAGCAGCGCCGCGTTTTTGGAATGATTCCTGGCCTGGAACATGCGGAATTTGCGCGCTATGGCGTTATGCACCGCAATACATTTTTGCCGAGCCCCGGCCTGCTGGACTGCCGGTATCAGATGATCGAGCGGCCAGGCTTGTTCTTTGCGGGCCAGATCACCGGCGTGGAGGGGTATGTGGAATCCGCTGCCAGCGGCCTCCTTGCCGGCGCACAGATGGCGCGCCTTTGCCTTGGCATGCCATTTGCTGACGTGCCGCGCTCGACGGCCATCGGTGCGCTTGCCCATTATGTTTCGGGGTATGTCGGCGGTGATTTTCAGCCCATGAACGTCACGTTCGGCATCATGGAACCGCTTGCCAATCCGCCCCGCGCAAAGCGGGAGCGTTACGAGGCGATGGCAGCGCGGGCGCTTGCAATCGTGAAAGAATTGCAAACGTCTTTATAAATGGGGCGCGACACGCCCTTTTTTGTGTTAAAATGGGAAAAACATTCGGAGGATAGGCATGGAGCTTCGCGGAACGACGATCATCGCCGTACAAAAGGATGGTAAGTGCGCCGTGGCCGGCGACGGTCAGGTGACGATGAACAATGCAAACATCATGAAGGCAACCGCCAAAAAGGTGAGAAGACTCTATCACGATAAGGTGGTCGTCGGCTTTGCCGGTTCGGTTGCGGATGCGTTTTCACTCTGTGAGCGGTTTGAACAAAAGCTGGAGCAATACAGCGGTTCGCTCACACGGGCAGCGGTTTCGCTCGCGCAGGATTGGCGCAGCGATAAGATTATGCACAAGCTGGAGGCACTTTTGATCGTGGCGGATGCAAACGGACTGCTGATCGTTTCCGGTACGGGCGAGGTGATCGATCCGGATGACGGCATCGCTGCCATCGGTTCCGGCGGTATGTATGCTTTGGCGGCGGCAAAGGCGCTTAAGCAGAATACCGATCTTTCCGCCCGGGAGATTGCACAGAAGGCGCTGCGCATCGCGGGCGATATCTGCATCTATACGAATGGCAATATTGTCGTGGAGGAGATCTGAGACATGAGCTTGCTTACACCCAAAGAGATCGTTGAAGCGCTGGACAAATATATCGTTGGTCAGGATCGGGCCAAACGCGCCGTTGCCGTTGCGTTGCGCAACCGCTACCGCCGCAGTTGCCTGCCGCCGGAGGTGCGCGAAGAGATCACGCCGAAAAACATCATCATGATGGGTGCTACCGGCGTCGGTAAAACGGAAATTGCAAGGCGGCTTGCCAAGCTGGTGGACGCCCCGTTTGTGAAGGTAGAGGCGACCAAGTTTACCGAGGTCGGGTATGTGGGACGCGATGTGGAATCCATGGTGCGCGATTTGGTGGAGGCCTCCATCCGCATCTGCAAGGCGCAGAGAATGGAGGATGTCCGCCTTGTTGCCGAGGCGGCTGCGGAGCAGCGGCTCATCGAGCTTTTGGCTCCCATGACGCAGAGCGAGCGCCAGCCGGCAGTCAATCCGCTGCAGCTGCTCTTTGGCAATGTGCCGGAACAGAAGCAGGAACCGGCCATGTCGGATGAGGAGAAGCGTGCCTTTCAATCGGAACGCGAGCGCATCACGCTGCAGCTTCGCGCCGGCCAGCTGGAACACGTGTTGGTCGAGGTGGAGGTGGAGGAGGCGCAGCCTGCCAATGACGCCATGTTTGCCGCCGGCATCGACCTGAATCTTGGCGATATGTTCGGCGGAATTCTGCCGCGAAAGATGAAGAGGCGGAAGCTGCCCGTTCGGGAGGCGAGGCGCATTCTGATTCAGCAGGAATCGGAAAAGCGGATCGATATGGACGATGTGCACCGCGACGCCTTGCAGCGCGCGGAACAGGACGGCATTATTTTCATCGATGAAATCGACAAGATTGCCGGCAATCATCACATGAGCGGCCCGGACGTCTCGCGAGAGGGCGTACAGCGGGATATTCTGCCGATCGTCGAAGGGTCGACGGTTTCGACCAAGTACGGCCCCATCAAAACCGATTATATCCTGTTCATCGCGGCAGGCGCGTTCCATACCGCCAAGGTGACGGATCTCATCCCCGAATTGCAGGGCCGTTTCCCGATTCGGGTGAAGCTGGACGACCTTTCACAGGCGGATTTCAAAGCGATTTTGACCCAGCCGGAAAATGCCGTCACGAAGCAGTACGCGGCATTGCTGTCGGCGGACAATGTTCGCCTGTCGTTTACCGATGAGGCGCTTGACGAGATCGCCAAATATGCGTACCTTGCCAATGAAAATCAGGAGAACATCGGCGCCCGCAGACTGCACACGGTGCTGGAAAACCTGTTGGACGATATTTCGTTCAACGCCAACGGCCAGCATCCGGTGATCGATCTCGCGATTGACGCGGCCTATGTCAGCGAACGGCTGCATCATGAATTTACCGACGAGGACATACATAAATATATCCTGTGATCGGGCGAGCCGCAGACCCAAAGTTTTTATCGCCCGAAGAGGAGGGCGAATTTGAAGCTGCACCGCTTGGTGTCTCTGGGGTTATGTGTTGTATGTATGTTTCCAATGAGCGCCTGTACGCGCGCTCCGCGTTCGGAATTGCCGGCCTGTGTTGCATTGGCGCTTGAGGAGGAGCCGGAGGTCGTGCTGGCGCTTCGCATGCCGCCGCCCACACCCGTTCCGCTTACACCGTCGCCGACGCCGGAGCCAACGCCCGTGCCGACGATGGAACCCACGCCTGTTCCGGAACCGGAACCGACGCTGAAGCGGACGAATCGACCAAAGGCAACACTGCCACCTGTGACGAAACCGAGTACACCGGAACTGATTACGCCTGAGCCGTTTGAACCGGAGCCGGAACGACGGGAGGAACCTGCCGAGGAAGCGGCGCATACCGGCGCGTATTCGCGCGAGGAGTTGGAGCTGGCGGCAAAGGTCGCCTATCTTGAGGCCAAGGGCAAGGGCGAGACGGCATACCGGGCCGTTTTGAGCGTGATTTACAATCGCTGTAAATCTTCGCGCTTCGGCAGAGGGGAAACCTCCATCTCGACGGAGGTATACCGAAAAAGCCAATTCTCTGTGATTGGCCACAGCAAATTTGAGACGATGACGCCGCCGGAGGAGATCGTTTCCTATGCGGAGGATGTATTTTGCGGCGGCAATACCAATGTGCCGGAGGGCGTTTTGTTCTTCCGGGCAGACCGCCTTGGCCATAGCTGGGGCAGCAAGACGTATTATAAAACAATCGGCGGAAACGCTTTTTATTATGGGAGTTGATACGAAGGAATGGCGAGTAAACTAAGAATTATTCCGCTCGGCGGCGTTGGGGAAATCGGCAAAAACATGACGGTCATGGAGTATGGCAACGACATGATCGTGGTGGACTGCGGCCTGATCTTTCCGGACGAAGAGATGATGCCGGGCATCGATGTGGTCATACCGGATGTGACCTACCTGACCGAGAACCTTGCGAAGCTGCGCGGATTTCTGATTACGCACGGACATGAGGATCATATCGGCGCGCTGCCGTATGTGCTCCGCGATCTGAATGTCCCCGTTTACGGAACGAGCTTTACGATGGCGCTCGTCCAGCACAAGCTCGAGGAAATGCGAATCAAGAACCGGACGTTGACCTGCATCAAACCGGGGGATCGGATCGAACTTGGCTGCTTTAAGGTGGAGTTCATCAAGACCAGCCATTCAATCGCCGGCGCGGTAGCGCTGGCGATCTCCACGCCGATCGGAACGGTGATTCATACCGGAGATTTCAAGGTTGATTTTACGCCGATCGACGGCGAGCCGATCGATATCAAGCGCTTTGCGCACTACGGATCCCGCGGCGTACTTGCACTGCTCTCCGATAGCACGAATATCGAGCGCCATGGGTATACGCAGTCCGAACGGGAACTCGGAACAACGTTTGAACACTGCTTTGAATCGGCAAAGGGCCGCGTGATCGTCGCTTCCTTTGCATCCAATGTGTACCGCATTCAACAGGTGGCCGATGTTGCGGTCAGCCATGGCCGCGTCCTCTGCTTTCAGGGCCGGAGCATGGAACAGATCGTGCAGATTGCCATGAAACTGGGGTATCTGAAAATTGCGGCGGATCGAATTGTAACGGTAGATCAGCTCAACCGGTACCGGGATGATCAAATTTGCGTTGTGACAACCGGCAGTCAGGGCGAACCCATGAGCGGCTTGTTCCGCATGGCCACCGCCACGCACCGGCTGAATATTGGCAAGGGCGATACGGTCATCATTTCTGCATCCGCCATCCCGGGCAACGAGAAGGGCGTGTCGCGCGTTATCAACAATCTGTTCCAGAAGGGCGCCATGGTGATCTACGATCAGATGGCGGATGTGCATGTGTCCGGACATGCCTGCCGTGAGGAGCTTCGGCTGATGATACAGTTGACGAAGCCGAAGTTTTTTATTCCGGTACACGGTGAATACCGGCACCTGTTTATGCACGCGCAATTGGCTGAGGAGATGGGTATTCCCGAAGAAAATATCTTCCGGGCGGAATGCGGCGACGTGATCGAGTTGACCACACGGCGCGGCAAAATCAGCGGCAGTGTGCAGGCAGGCGGCGTGATGGTGGACGGTATCGGCGACATTGACGATGTGATCTTGAAGGATCGCCGCTTACTGTCACAGGACGGGCTCGTTGTGGCCGTCATTGTGATCGATCTGGAGACCGGCAGGCTGATGGCAGCGCCGGAGCTCATTTCGCGTGGATTCATCTATATGCGGGAATCGGAAAGCCTCATTCAGGAAACGGTCGCAATGCTGACGGAAGAGGCGCAGCGGTTCGAGGGCGCGCAGAAGTCGGAGTATGCGGCCATCAAAAACGGGATTCGGCAAAAGCTCAAGGCGTTTTTGAAGAGCAAAACAAAGCGCACACCGGTGCTGCTGCCGATCATTTTGGAAATCTGACGAAGGAGAAGAAATTCTATGGTATACGATACGGCGAGAGCGCTCGCGGCGCAGCTGAAATCGAGTCAGGAATACAAAACGTATCAGGAAACGCGGGAAGCCGCCATGGCCAACGATACGACCAAGGCACTGATCGCGGAGTATCACAAACTGCAAATGCGCGCGCAGGGCGTTGTGATGCAGGGCGGCAAGGACGAGGAGCTGTTCCAGAAACTGCAAAAACTGGGCGAAGTCTTGCAGATGGATGGGGATGCTTCTGCGTTTTTGATGGCGGAATACCGCATGAACACAATGCTCGGGGATGTGTATAAAATTCTGGCCGAGGCGATCGACATCGACTTGAGCGGCTTGGAAGGGTAAGCGGACAAGGATGGCCGGTAACATGCGAAAACAGAGTACAAGCGCCCTGAAGCGCAGACAGCGAAGAATCTGGCGCACGATCCGCCCGCTGATCGTTCTTGTGGTCAGCGTTGTAATCGTGTTCTTTGCTGCGCGTTTTACGATCAACTATGTGCTCTCCAATTATATCGAGCCCGTGGACGTCAACGACGCGACGCCGATCGAAGTGGTCATTCCCAAATCCTCTTCGGCCAGCACGATCGCCGGTATCCTGTATCAGGCCTGCGGCGAGGATGAAGAGGGGCTGATCCCGAGCACGGCCGTATTCAAGGTGTATGTTGATTTTGTCGGCAAGGCCAACAAAATGCAGGCGGGAACCTATATTCTTTCGCGCAATATGTCGCTCAAGCAGATTGTAGACATCATCTGTGAGGGTAATCCGCCCAAACAGTCGATCAAGCTGACCATTCCCGAGGGCTATACGATCGCAGATATTGCCGGCGTTCTGGTTGAAAAGGGACTTCTTCCCAATGTGTCGGCGTTTTTGGACGCCTGTATGGATCAGGGCGATTTTGAGAGCTTTCAGTTTCTTCCGGAGCAAACGGAGGGAAGGAAGTATCTTCTGGAGGGGTATCTGTTCCCGGATACCTATGAGGTGTTCGTGGACGCATCCGCGGAATCGATCATCATCAAGATGCTCAATCGCTTCAATGAGGTCTTTACGGACGAGTACATCGCCCGCGCGCAGGAATTGGGCATGACCATGGATGAGGTCGTAACGCTGGCTTCCCTGATTGAGCGGGAGGCGCAGGTGGATACCGACTTTGCAAAGGTTTCGGCCGTGTTCCATAATCGCATCAAACAGGAAATGCGGCTGGAATCGTGCGCTAGTCTGTCCTACGTTTTGAACGTGAAAAAGTATACGTTTACGCAGACGGAACTGGCCACAGAGTCCCCCTATAACACCTATCGCAGAGCGGGCTTGCCGGTCGGTCCTATCAGCAACCCCGGAAAACTGGCAATCGAGGCGGCGCTGTATCCCAATCAGGAATACCTCGACGAGGGATACCTGTACTTCTGCAACGGCAAGCTGCAGGTAACGGCGGCAGACGGTACGGTCACGCATGACTATGCGCTGGTATTCGACAAGACCTATGAAGAGCATCAGCAGCATGTTCTCGAGTACAGTCCGTATTGGCCGTAATCGGCATGCGGTAGCTTATTGGCAGAGCGGTTCCATACGGGAGCCGCTCTGTTGCTTTTGGGTGGTTTCAAGTCAACAACGGGAGGGAAACAGCGTAGGCAGCGGAGGAGACCGCTGCAAGACTTGGCGCATTTTGTCGTATGGGTCAAGCAGCCGTTGGCATAGGCTAATGGTGTGGAGGTGCAAAGACCATGCAGCTGTTTGATATCTTCTGTGAGTTGTTTTTCATTGCAGCCTATGTTCGCAATGGGTCCTCGTTCCCGGAACCGCTCCCGCAGGAAGAGGAGCAGGCCTGCATCCGGGCTTTGTCAAACGGTTCGGAGGAAGCGCGGGAGAAATTGATCGCCCATAATCTACGGCTTGTTGCGCACATCGCCAAAAAATATGCCCGTTCCGGTCGGGATATCGATGATTTGATCTCGATTGGCGCTATCGGCCTCATCAAAGCGGTTTCCACATTTGATGCGTCCAAGGGCTCGGCGCTGTCCGCGTATGCCAGCCGCTGTGTAGAAAACGAAATATTGATGAGCCTGCGGTCTGAGCGAAAGCAGGTGTCGGAAGTATCGTTGAGCGATGCAGTGGGGATTGACAACGATGGAAACGACGTCACCCTGCTGGATATCCTCGGCGGCAACCCGGATACCGTAATGGATGAGGTGCAGGCGCGGTTGGATACGGAACGAATCAAAAAAACGATGCAGCGGGTTTTGACGGAACGGGAATATGTGGTGGTACGCCTGCGGTTCGGGCTCTTTGGCGCCTATCGTATGGCGCAACGCGAGGTGGCGACGCTGCTGGGGATATCCCGCTCCTATGTGTCCCGCATTGAAAAGAGGGCGCTTTCCAAGCTGAGCACAGCGCTTTCCGCGCAGTAGTGCCGTTTTCTCCCTTGCCAGAGTATGGGTGGAAATGATATACTGTAGCGCATGAGGAAAATTGGTTTCGACAACGATAAATATGTAAGCATGCAGTCCGAGAAAATTCGCGAGCGAATTGCGCAATTTGGCGACAAGCTGTATCTGGAGTTCGGCGGGAAACTGTTTGATGATTTTCATGCCTCCCGCGTGCTGCCCGGCTTTCTGCCCGACAGCAAAATCAATATGCTCCAGACGCTGCGGGACGATGCGGAGATCATTTTGGCCATCTATGCGGGCGATATTGAGCGCAACAAGGTGCGCAATGATCTCGACATTGCCTATGATGCAGAGGTACTGCGGCTGATCGATGCGTTCCGTGAAAAGGAGCTGCTGGTCGGCGGCGTCGTGATTACAAGATATTGCGGGCAGACGGCTGCTGATGCGTTTGCAGAGCGGCTGACACGGCTCGGCATCCGGGTGTATCGCCACTATCCCATCGCCGGGTATCCCGCGAACGTGCCGCTGATTGTCAGCGATGAAGGATTCGGGAAAAATGATTACATTGAGACGACGCGCCCGCTGGTTATCGTGACGGCGCCCGGCCCCGGCAGCGGAAAACTGGCCGTGTGCCTCTCTCAACTGTATCATGAGCACAAGCGCGGCGTGCGGGCAGGCTATGCAAAGTTTGAAACATTTCCTGTCTGGAATTTGCCGCTGCAGCATCCGGTCAATCTGGCTTACGAGGCGGCGACGACCGATTTGGACGACGTCAATATGATCGATCCGTTCCACCTTGAGGCCTATGGCGTCACAACGGTCAATTATAATCGTGACGTGGAGTCCTTCCCTGTTTTGAACGCCATATTTGAGCGCATTTCCGGACAGTCGCCCTACCACTCGCCGACGGATATGGGCGTCAACATGGCGGGGTACTGCATTTTTGATGACGAGGTGGTTTGCGCCGCCGCCCGACAGGAGATTATCAGGAGATACTATACCGCTCTGTGCGGCTGCAAGCGAGGCACGCTGCCCGCGGACCAGGAGATTCGGTCGGAATACATCATGAACCGCTGCGGCGCAACGCCGGCAGATCGGTCCGTGATTGCCGCCGCGCTGAAAAAAGCGGAGGAAACGGGCGAGCCGGCTATGGCGATCGAATTGCCGGACGGTCGGATGATCACCGGAAAAACATCTGCGCTGCTCGGCGCATCTGCCGCCGCGCTGCTCAATGCGCTGAAGGCAATTGGAGGAATCCATGATAGGATCGATTTGATTTCGCCGATCGTAATCGCCCCGATTCAGAAACTCAAGACGCGCCATCTGGGCAACCAGAATCCCCGCCTGCACAGCGATGAAATTTTGATCGCGCTCTCCATCTGCGCCGCGACCAACCCGACCGCTGCACACGCGATGGAACAGCTGGACAAGCTGAAGAGCGCGGAAGCACATTCGAGCGTCATCCTCTCTCGGGTCGACAGCGACACCTACAGAAAGCTTGGCATCAATTTTACCTGCGAGCCGCGCTATCAGTCGAACAATCTGTACCATAAATAGGGCTTGTTGGAAAAGCCCGGTTTGTGGTACAATAAACTGTCTGGGAGGTTGGGCGCCATGCAAAACAGAATTGAAAGACTCCGAAAGAAAATGAAGGAGTGCGGGCTGGACTGTGCGCTTGTCACCGGCTTGGCCAATATCCGGTATCTGTCCGGCTTTACAAGCTGCGATGCAACGGTACTCGTGACGGACAAGTCCTGCTGCCTGTTTACGGATTTCCGCTATACCATTCAGGCCGCCGAACAGACGAAGGGATACGAGATCATTGAGCCGCAAGCGGGCAAGCTGACGGAGAGCATAAAGGAAATCATGGAACGCGACGGCTGCGGGCGCTGCGCGTTTGAGGAGAATCTACTGACCGTGGGACTCTATGAGCGGATGCGCGCCCTGCCCGTGACCTTCGTGCCTTGGGGTGATGCGCTCTCCGCACTGCGGATGCTCAAAACACCGGCGGAGATCGAAAGCCTGCAGCGTGCGCAAACGCTTGCGGATCGTTCCTTTTCGGAGCTTCTTGGCCGCATGCATCCCGGCATGACGGAGCGCGAAGTGGTTGCGGAGCTCAATTACATCGGCGCCCGGCTTGGCAGCGAAGGCGCCTCGTTCGACCCGATTGTCGGCTCGGGGCCGAACGGTGCGATGTGCCATGCTGTGCCCTCCGATCGTCGCTTGCGGGATGGCGATCTGGTCGTGCTCGATTTCGGGTGCATCGTGGACGGATATCATTCCGATATGACGCGCACGGTTGCCGTTGGTTCGGTAAGCGATGAATGCCGCCGCATTTACGATATTGTATTGGAAGCCCACGAGCGTGCTCTCCGTGCGCTGACCCCGGGAATTACCGGGAAAGAGCTGGACGCCGTTGCGCGCGATTATATCGCAGAACAGGGCTATGGCGCCTGCTTTGGCCACAGCCTCGGCCATGGATTCGGTCTGGAAATTCATGAGCAGCCAACCGCATCCGTCCGTTCGGAAACCGTGTTCGAGCCGGGCATGACCATCACCATTGAGCCGGGCATCTATGTAGAGGGACTTTGCGGCGTCCGCATTGAGGACTGCTGTGTTGTAACCGAAACCGGCTACCGGGACTTCGTCAGTTCCGCAAAGGAACTGCTGGTAATTTCATAAATAACGAAAGCAATCAATGATTGGGAGGAACAAAGCATTATGATTATGGCAGGCGATTTCAGAAAGGGCGTAACCGTTGAAATCGATGGACAGGTCTGGTCCATCACAGATTTTCAGCATGTGAAACCGGGCAAGGGCGCGGCGTTTGTGCGTACTCGTCTCAAAAACGTGATGACCGGCGCAGTGCTGGAGCGCACGTTCAGCCCCACGGACAAGTATCCCAAAGCACACATCGAAACCAAGGAAATGCAGTATCTTTACAGCGATGGCGAGCTGTACTATTTCATGGATGTCGAATCCTATGAGCAGATTCCGCTCAATCATGATCAGGTTGAGGATGCGATCAGCTTTATCGTCGAGAACGAGAACGTGAAGGTTCGTTTCTTCAAGGGCAGCCCGTTCTCCGTGGAAGCGCCGAACTTTGTCGAGCTTACTGTCACACATACCGAGCCCGGCTTCAAGGGCGACACCGCGACGGGAACCACCAAGCCCGCCGAACTGGAAACCGGATATAAGATCAATGTTCCGCTGTTTGTGAACGAGGGAGACCGCATTCGCGTAGATACCCGTACCGGCGAATACATGGAGCGCGTCTGACGTATACTAACGATCGACAGGGAGGTAACAACCATGAGCTATATCTCGGAGAAGGTGGCCTATCTGGATGGATTGGCCGATGGACTCGGAATTGAGGATGAGAAGCAGGGAAAGCTGCTGCGCGGCATCATTGATGCGCTTGGCGCTATTGCCGAGGAACTGGAAGAGCAGAACGAAGCATACGATGATCTGTCCGACTGTGTCGATGAGATCTATGAAGAACTCGATGCAATCGACTGCGAGTTGTACGGCGATGACGAGGACTGCGAGTGCGAGGATGATTTCCTTGAGGTTGTTTGCCCATCCTGCGGCGAAACGATTTACTTTGATGAAGACATGCTGGAATCGGAGGATGGGTTGATTTGCCCCTCCTGCAACGAGCCGGTAGACATCGAGCTTTGCTGCGGTGATTGCGATTGTGGTTGCTGCGACGAAGAGGATGCTTCGGATGAGGACTAACCGTATCATCAAGACCGTAACGATTTGAATTGGATTGCCGGCCGCAAACGTGGCCGGCATTTTTGTGTTCAAACGCCTGCAAAGCGCAACCGTACAAGCGTACGCTGCGACATGAACGTCAACGATTCAGAAATCGGTTCGCCCCGCCGGCTTGCAGAAACGCCCCGGTGATACGCGCAAACGAGAGGCGCGAACGCGCAGAGAAAAAATGCTCGCGGCGCTCCTGCCGGCAAACAGGGGTAAAGAGGACGCCCCAGAACATCGTTTTGGGACATCGACTTCGCTGCAGCGCCGCTGCAGCACCCTCTGCCTGCGATTTTTTTCCAAATTGGCAGGAAACACGCAAGTTGTGGTGTATTATTCACACAAGGGGATACTTGTGTTATCCTGACACGAAAATTGCAAGATGGGAGCGTTCTTATGAATTGCAGAGAATACGCGGAACAGGCTGAGGTCGAGCTGCTGTCGCGCTATGCCACGCTTGTCAAAAACAGCCGTGGAAGAGAACACCCCATTGAACCGTGCACGCTGCGAACAGATTTTATGCGGGATCGCGACCGTATTCTGCACTGCAAGTCCTTTCGGCGCCTCAAGCACAAAACACAGGTGTTTCTTGCACCGCAGGGCGACCATTATCGCACGCGGCTCACGCATACGCTTGAGGTGTCGCAAATTGCCCGCACCATCTCCCGTTCGCTGCGGCTGAATGAGGATTTGACCGAAGCGATTGCTATGGGGCACGATTTGGGGCACACGCCGTTCGGCCATAGCGGAGAGGATATGCTGAACCGCTTGGTACCGGGCGGCTTTGAACACAATGTGCAGAGTCTGCGGGTCGTGGAACTGCTTGAGAACAACGGGGCGGGACTCAACCTGACCTTCGAGGTCCGGGACGGCATTCTCCACCATAAGCGCAGCGGCACGCCGGCGACCATGGAAGGCAAGGTCGTCTCCATTGCCGATCGGATTGCCTACCTCAACCATGACATCGACGACGCCGTGCGCGCCGGAGTCATCAGCGAATCCGATTTGCCGCGAGCCTGCGTAGAGGTGCTCGGCGGCAGCCACCGCGCGCGCATCAACACGATGATTCACGATGTTGTAGAACAGAGCACGGATCTCCCGGAGGTGCGGATGTCGGATGCGGTAGCGGAACAGTTTCAGACGCTTCGGGAATTCATGTTTGCGCGTGTATATTACAACCCCGTCGCCAAGAGCGAGGAGGGGAAGGCGAAACGGGTAGTACAGCAGTTGTTTGAGTATTACTGCAAGCATTTGGAGGAGATGCCCGCAGAGTTTTTGCTGCGGCGTGAGCAGGACGGGGAAATGCGTGTGGCGGCGGATTTCATTGCCTGCATGACGGATAATTATGCAATTCGGGACTACGAGCGCCTGTTCGTGCCGCGTTCCTGGGCCTGAGGCAGGAAACGCGCGCGTTTTGTCGAATAAACTACCAGAGAATATGTTTTGAGAGGGGAGATTGCGATGGCGTTTCCGGATGCTTGGCTGGACGAGCTGTTGGCCAAAAACGACATCGTTTCCGTCATCTCCTCCTATATGGAATTGAAGCCGAAGGGCAGGCGTCTGTGGGGGCTTTGCCCGTTGCATGGGGAAAAGACCGCTTCGTTTTCGGTGTCGCCGGACAAGCAGATGTTCTATTGCTTCGGCTGCCATGCCGGCGGTACGGTCATCCAGTTCGTCATGCAGATGGAGCGGCTGACCTTTGTGGAAGCGGTGCGCGCGCTGGCCAGCCGCGTCGGTATGGAAATGCCGGATCAGGCAGATGACGCCGGTTTGCAGCGCGAACGGGCATATAAGGTACGATTGTCCGATGCGTGTAAGGCTGCTGCACGCTTTTTTATGGAAACCCTGATCGGCCCGAACGGTGCTCCGGGACGGGCTTATCTTGCAAAGCGGGGGCTAACGAGCGATTCGGTCAAGCGATTCGGCATCGGCTATGCGCCGGATTCGTGGGATGCGCTCAAAAACCATTTGCAGGAAGCCGGGTTTTCGCAGCAGGAACTATTGGATGCCGGCTTACTTGTGCATAATACGGACAGGAACTCCGTGTATGATGCTTATCGGAACCGCGTGATCTTTCCGATCATCGGCACAAATGGACGCGTTCTTGGGTTTGGCGCCCGCGTGCTGAACAATGATAAGCCCAAATACATCAACACGGGCGATACGCCGATTTACAACAAGCGGAACAATCTCTATGGGTTGTATCTGCAAAAGAGTCACCGCTGTGAGGACTTGGTCATTGTTGAGGGATATACGGATGTGATCGGCCTGTTCGAAGCGGGCGTTACCAACGCCGTGGCCAGCTTGGGAACGGCGCTGACCGTGCAGCAGGCGCGCTTGCTCAAACGGTTCACCCAGCAGGTATACATTGCCTATGACGGGGATGCAGCCGGACAAAATGCCACGATCCGCGGGTTGGACATTCTTTCAGCTGAGGGGATCGACGTTCGGGTCATCGTCTTTCCGGACAAGCTGGACCCGGACGAGTTCATTCGCTCGCGCGGCAAGGATGCGTTCGATGCGCTCAAGGAGCACGCGCTCTCCCTCAATGCCTTTAAGCTGGAGAGCATGGCGCTTCACTACACGCTTACCGATGAAAACGATCGGGAGCGGTACGCAAAGGAAGCCTGCCGCTTTATTGCTAGCTTGCAGCCGGTTGAACAGGGCCGCTATTATACGCAGCTTGCGCGAAAAACGGGGTATCCTGTAGAAGCATTGCAGGCGCAGGGCGCAGCCGGCGGTTCGATGGAACCGGTGCAGCAGAAGCGGCCGGTGCGCATGCAGCGGCAAAGGAAAGAGCCGAAGGCGGACGACCCGCGGCTGCGTGCGGAAAATGCGTTGCTGCAGGCGATGGTACAGTCAAAGGAAGCCACCTTGACGGCGGTTTCCGAGGGCGCGCTGGAACTGCTTGAGAACGATGCGCGCGGCGCACTGGCGGCGGAGATTGTGGCCTCCTATGCACAGGATGCGCCTCCCAATTGCGCGCGCATGCTCAATGCCCTGCCGCAGGACATGGCGGAACAGCTTGCCGGTGTATTGCAGGATGATATGCAATTGACGGAACCCGTGAAGGCCGTACAGGATTGTCTCAAACGGATTCGGCGGTATGATTGCAAGCGGCAAATCGAGACTCTGACATTGGAGTTGGCCGACAGTTCGATAGAACCGCATCAGCGCGAGAAACTGATGCAGCAGATACAGAATTTAACGCGACAGTTACGCGGTTGACAGGAAAGGAGTGGGGGTAAGATGGAGAAGGTCGATCCTCGCATGCAAAAGGTCAAGGATTTGCTCGAGGCCGGAAAGGCGAAGGGTATCCTGACCTATAAGGAGATTATGGACGCGCTGGAGGAACTGGAACTCGATCAGGAACAGGTCGAGAAGATCTATGAACACCTCGAGGAAATGAATATCGATGTGGTGGAAGAGGTCGAGGTTCCGGAGGATATCAACGAAGAGATCGCGGAGATCGAATCCACGCTTGCTGCGGTCGAGGGCGTCAATATCGACGACCCGGTACGCATGTATCTGAAGGAGATCGGTAAAGTACCGCTGCTCACCGCGAATGAAGAGGTAGAGATTGCGCAGCGCATGGCCGAGGGCGATCCGGAGGCGAAGCATCAGCTGGCGGAGGCAAACCTGCGCCTCGTTGTTTCGATTGCCAAGCGGTACGTTGGCCGCGGCATGCTGTTTCTCGACCTGATTCAGGAAGGCAATCTGGGTCTCATTAAGGCGGTGGAAAAATTCGACTATCGAAAGGGTTATAAGTTTTCCACCTATGCAACCTGGTGGATTCGTCAGGCGATTACGCGGGCCATTGCGGATCAGGCGCGCACGATTCGCATTCCGGTGCACATGGTGGAAACCATTAACAAGCTGATCCGCGTCAACCGTCAGTTGGTGCAGGAATACGGACGTGATCCGCGTCCGGATGAAATTGCCAAGGAGATGGGGATCTCTGAGGATAAGGTGCGCGAGATCATCAAGATCGCGCAGGAGCCGGTTTCTCTGGAGACGCCGATCGGTGAAGAGGACGATAGCCATCTTGGCGACTTCATCGAGGATCAGGATGCTCCGGCGCCGGCCGAAGCGGTAGCTGTGACGCTGCTCAAAGAGCAGTTGATGGACGTGCTGAACTCGCTCACGCCGCGCGAAGCAAAGGTCCTTCGCCTGCGCTATGGCCTTGACGATGGAAAGGCCCGCACGCTCGAGGAGGTTGGCAAGGAGTTCAACGTCACGCGTGAGCGCATTCGCCAGATCGAAGCCAAAGCGCTCAGAAAGCTGCGCCATCCGAGCAGAAGCAAGCGTCTCAAGGATTTTCTGGAATAAGCAATATCGAACCAACACCCAGAGCGGCTGCAATGCGTTGCGGCCGCTCTTTTCCGTATGCCGCAGCATTCTCCGACGAAATCCGCTGGTTGTGGCCGGATTTGCGCAAGCGGCTGTGATTTTTGGGACTTGTGTCGCATAAAGTACAACAGCTTAAGATTTGGGGGTAGATGGGGTGCGGATAGTTGTCGTTAAAAGGAAAACGCTGTTGCTGGCCGGGCTGGGCTTTCTGCTGCTCGTGATCGCCATTGTTGCCGCAATCCTGCTCACGAAGAACGGCGGTATCACGACGACGATGGCGCGCATGGCACAGGTGGAGGAGTATGAGCTGAATGTTTTGGCCGGAAAGAAGAGAGAACTGCCCATTTACAGCGTGGAGCGGCCGGACAAAAAGATTGCGCTGACGATTGATGCGGCATGGGAAGACGATAAAACCGACTTTATTTTGGAAACGCTCGACAGGTATGAAATCAAAGCCACGTTTTTCCTTTGCGGCGTTTGGGTCGAGGCGTATCCGGAGCACGTCAAAGCTATTGCCGAAAAGGGACACGAGATTGGCAACCATAGCCTCACACATCCGCATATGAACAAGCTGGACGCAGTGCAGATCCAGCAGGAGATCAGTAAGCTGGATGACCAGATCGAGGCGCTCACCGGAAAACGATGCACGAAGTTCCGCGCGCCCTATGGGGAATACAACGATACGGTCATCAAGGCGGTTCGTGACTTTGGGTACGAACCGATACAGTGGGATGTCGATACGATCGATTGGAAACAGGAGCGCAGCTCTCAGACGATCCTTGACACCGTCCTTCCGCGCCTTGCGCCGGGCTGCATCATTCTTTGCCACAATAATGGCTACAAAATCAAGGAGTATCTGCCGGTGCTCATTGAAAAGGCGATGGCTGAAGGATATGAGTTTGTGACGATTGATGAATTGCTCCTCGAGGGCAATACCACCATCGACGCCAACGGCCGCCAAAGATTGATCTAGGGGCTAGTGTGGAGCAGGCTTCCAAACCATATGGGGTATGCGCGCCAAAGCAACAAATTCTAAACGAAGAGCCGCCCGCAAGACAACGGCGGCTCTTGGAATTTTCCGGCAATCCGGAACTGCGTTTTGAAACTTCGTATGGGGAAAACAAGGTGATCGGGGGGCACTATGCAAATGCACGCCAAACAGCAACGGCAGGCAAAAACGTCGCTGCATCGCTGGTTTCGCGGTGTCGCAATTAAGCGTACAGGATCAACGCGATGAATTCGAGCGGTTCATCACCGGTGTTTTTGATTGCATGGCCCGTTCCGGAGGGCGTAAAGGTTACATCACCGGCCTCAACGGGAACGATGGTGCCATTGTCATCGAATTCGCCCTTGCCGCTGTAGAAATAATAGGTCTCGGATTCCCCTTCATGCTTGTGGAAACCAATGGAATGACCGGGCAGCAGCGTGGTATGGGCAAACACACGGCCCTTTCCGTTCAGTTCATCCTCATTGTTCGTCAGGCTGCGAACCGTTATGAAACCGTCCCCACCGAATTTGTGGTCAAATCGTTCGACAATTTTTTCTGCATTCTTGCGTACCATTGGAGCCTCCTGTATTTTGCAATCGTTTGTTATACTATAAATGGTTGTTTTTTGCTTGTCAATGGGCTCTGATAGCTTGACGCGGATTCAAACGAGATATAATATTATAATATCGGTTTCAAAATGGAGGCAATTGTGCAGGAAGTAACCATCTACGATATCGCAAAAATGGCCGGCGTTTCGCCCAGTACCGTTTCACGCATCATCAACAACTATCCGCATGTCAAGAAAGCGACGAGAGCGCGCGTGCAAAAACTTCTACAGGAGTATCACTATATTCCGAACGAGGCTGCACGGGGCTTGGTAACGCAGGCATCGCGGATTATTGGCATTTTGATATCCGATATCCGAACAACACATCATACGGATGGTGTGTATTATATCGAACGGGAATTTGTCCGGCAGGGATATTGCTGCTTGATTTTTAATACCGGCAGGGATGAACGCGAGCAAGCACGCTATATCCAATTGCTCAGCCAGCGCAAGGTGGAGGCAGCGGTGTTGATGGGATCGATTTATCAGACGGACGCTGTGAAGAACGCAATCGAAACCTATCTGCCAACAACGCCGGTCGTAATTTGCAACGGTTATCTGGATTCGCCGAATGTCTATGGCTTGATTGCAGATGAGCAAAGCGGCGTTTTTGACTGTGTTAAGCTTCTGACAACGAAGGGGAAAAAGCATTTGGCCTATGTCGTTGACCATGATACGCCAAGCAACCGCCTGAAACAACAGGGATTTGAAGCCGGTGTTGCCAAATTTTGTAACGGCGCCGCGCCCATTGTAATTAAGACGGATGAAACGCGGTCCGGCGCTTATGAAGCAACGCAGAAGCTTATGCAGCAATACCCCGAGACTGATGGCATCATCTTTGCGGAGGATCTGCTTGCACTCATCGGCACCAGAGCGTTGACAGATATGCGGCTGCAAATTCCCGAACAGGTTTCGGTGATCGGAATCAACAATTCGGTGTTTGCAGAAAACAGCATTCCGACGTTGACATCGCTCGACAATATGCTGTATGATCTGAGCCTGACGGCAGCGAGAAATATACAAGCCATTCAGCAGGGACAGCGGGTTAATAAAAAGATGATGATTTTTTCAAAGATTATCGAAAGGGAATCCACATAATATCTTATCGATGCCCTTCGGCTCCGCGATTACGCGGAGCCGATTCTTATCAGAAAACTTATTTACGAAAAAAACGTTGAAAGGGATTGCATTTTGGAAAGAGCTGTGGTAATATAAATACATCATAAATGAAATCGATTGCAATAATTGTTGGAATTTTCTGGAGAATATCGGATGAGAATCACAATATTGGGTGCAGGAGCGATGGGGATGCTGTTCGGTGGATACCTGTCGAAAGAAAACGAAGTATGGCTGTTGGACGTAGATAAGACGCGGGTTCAAAAGATCGAAGCGGACGGGGTCATGATTCGGGAAACGGACGGAGATAGGGTTCTTTATCCGCATGCTGTCGCGGATTCCACGGGCTTGGGTGAAATGGATCTGGTTCTCGTTTTTGTAAAAGCGATGTACACAGAGTCTGCGCTGGAGACGAACAGACGGCTGATCGGGCCGAACACCTATTTGATGACCTTGCAGAACGGCGCGGGGCATGAGAAGAAGCTGCTGCGGTTTGCGGACCGGGAGCATGTGATCATCGGATCGACGCAGCACAACAGTTCGATCATTGGGAACGGACATGTGAACCACGGCGGCGGCGGCAAGACCAGTATCGGGCTGTTGGATGGGAACAGCGCGTCATTGACGGCGATTGCTGAAAATTTAACAAAATGTGGATTCGATTGCAAAACTTCGGATGAAGTGAAGCGGCAAATCTGGACGAAGTTGTTTATCAATACGGCGGCGAGTTCATTGACGGGCGTACTGCAGGTGCCGCTGGGGTTTATCCTGGACGATCCGAATGCCTGTGCTCTGATGGAGCGGATGGCGCGGGAGGCGGTAGCGGTGGCGAACGCGGAGGGCGGCGCAAGCTTCGACGAGGCGCAGGTGATTGTCGACATTAAGACGTTGCTGGCAAACGCACACGACGGATACACGTCGATCTACGCGGATTTGAAGAACGGCGCGCGGACAGAGGTGGACACGATCAGCGGCTCGGTCGTATCGGCGGCGAAGGAACTTGGGGTGGATGTGCCGTGCCATGAGATGGTGGTAGCGCTGATCCATGCGATGGAGAATAAAGCGGCAAAACATATCAACTGAAAATCGGAGGCAAATATGAGCGCATATCAACTGGGAAACGTGCGGGTAGTCGATCTGACAAAATATCTGGACCCGGCGACGGAAACACGGCGGTGCCATCTGTACCGGTTCAACACGGGCGGTCCGATACCGGATTTCCATACGATCATGGATCTGACGAGCCATCTGGGGACGCACTGCGAGTGCCCGTACCACCACGATGACAACTGGCCGGATGCGTCGGCGCTGCCGCTGACGAGCTTCATGGGGCGGGGCATCTATGTGACGGTGGATGGTGTGGAGCCGAACGGGTATATCACGGCCGCGGTGCTCGACCGGGTGCTGGGGAGCAAGGTGCAGGCGGGCGATGTGGTGATTCTGGACTCGCCGTACAAACTGCCGCCGTTCACGGAGAAGACGAACACAGCGGAGGACAAGCGGCTGTTTGTCAATGGCGAGACGGCGCAGTGGATGGTGGATCACAAAGTGAAGTGCGTGGGGTTCGGCGACGGCGTATCGATCGAGAACCGCAACGAGGACGTCAAACCGTTCCACGACGTCTGCATGGCAAAGAACATCACGTTCCTCGAAGTGCTCAAAAATCTGGAGGAGCTCCAACAGGAAACGTTCTTCATCTCGTTTGCCCCGCTCTACATTAAGGGCCTCGATTCCTGCCCCGTTCGCGTTTACGCCATCGAGGGATTCGCGCAGTTTTGAGATGACAATTACATAAGGAGTCACGAATATGGAGAAAAGAGTTTCATTAAAAGAATTACTGACACAGGGACAAGTTTTTGCTCCGTGTATATGGGATTGTGTCACGGCACGGTCTGCTGAACTGTGCGGCTTTGGTGCAACGGTGCTCAGCAGTGGTGCGTTGGCGTGGAGCATGCTTGGCATGCCGGATCTCGGGCTGTTAACGGTGGATGAAATGGTTTTTGCTACGGAACGCATTGCGCGATATTCCACCATTCCGCTCATCATTGATGCGGAGGACGGCTACGGCGAGAGCCCGATCCATACTTATCGAACGGTATCTAGATTAGCCAAGGCCGGTGCTATGGCCGTCATGATTGATGATACCACGGGAATTCGTGGTTGGGAGCGCCAACTATATCAGGATACGCGTTTGTATGAGACCATTCCGGAGAAGAATTGGCTTGCAAAGCTTGATGCTGCGATGAGCGCTTGCGAGGGCACCGACTGTATGCTGATTGCGCGTACAGAGGCGAAATTCAAGTCCGGTTTGGATGTGGCCATCGATCGCTGCGTTGCTGCTGAAAAGCTAGGCGCGCCCATGACGCTCGCCATCGGTATTCAGGGAGTAGAGGACGCCAAGGCCATTGCAAAACGCGTATCGGGGTGGAAAATGTATCCTGATGTGAAGTCAAGGGACGGCATCACGGATATCGATCTGAAAACAGCGGCCGATCTCGGGTTTAATCTCGTCACGATGCATTACATGGAGAAGGCAGTTGAATTCGGCCTTATGAAATATGGATTGAAGAATGCCGAGAACGGCAGCACGGTATTCTCCGACAGCCACGATATGGACGGGCTCGGTGTGTGTTGCCGCGGCAAATTCTCAACATATAAGTATTGGCTCGATATGGAACAAAAATGCAATGAAAAAGCAGGGAGGATTATAGATGAGCGATAAAACAACTCTCATGCAACTCTTGAACGCGGGCCGCGTGTTTGCACCATGTATTTGGGATTGCATGTCAGCCAAAGCGGCTGAAATGGCAGGCTTCAAGGCTGCGCTCTTGAGTAGCGGTTGCATGTCTTTTAGTATGCAGGGCATGCCGGATTTAGGATTGCTGACACTTGATGAAGTGTTGATGATGACGGAACGTATTACGAACGTTTCTCCACTACCATTGATTGTGGATGCGGAGGATGGTTATGGTGACAGCCCTATAAATGCATATATGACCGCTAAGCGGATGGCCAAGGCCGGAGCAGCGGCCATTACTCTCGATGATACTACTGGTTTGCGTGGCTGGCAACGAGTGCTTAGTGGTCAGCAGACGGAGTATGAGGTTATCCCGATGAACGATTGGCTGGCCAAGGTGAAGGCGGCCGTAGATGCAACAGCGGGAACCGATTGCATGGTAATTGCTCGTACAGAGGCAATGTACAAATATGGGATAGATGAGGCCATCAAACGCTGTGTAAAAGCGGAAGAGATCGGTGCACCAATGACATTGGTGATAGGGCTGACAAACATTGACCAATGCAGGAAGATTAATGAGCAGGTACATGGTCTTAAGATGTACCCGGATGTGTTTTCCCATAATGGTAAACCTGATGTAATTTTGTCCGAAGTCGAACAGCTAGGATTCAGACTCATCACTGCCCATTGCCTGGAAACCGGAGCGATGCGCGGCATGGTTGAATACGGTAGCGAAAATTGCAGAAACGAAAACACCCTCTATTCTCAAGAACAGGGCATGGGTGATAAAATCCCTATGACGCGGGATCCATTTGGTAAAATGAAATGGATTGAGTTGGAAAACGAATACGTCCAAATGTTTCGGCAGTAAGTGCTAAGGCACAAATAAACAAATAAGTGGAGGTGTCATTGTGAAAAAATTGATTTCTGTTGTGCTCGCTCTGTTGATCGCACTATCGCTTGTTGCATGCGGTCAAAAACAGAAGCCCGATGAACCAGAGAACCCGGCTGTAACCGGTTCTGGTACTGCCCCAGTGGAGCCATCTATCCCTACTGATGCACCGCAAGAAGCGGAAGTTACTAAAGGCGGTACTCTTGTAATTGCTGTTACTGCAGATGCGGCCAGCATGCATCCTCTTGAGATCCGTAGCCCATCCAACCTCAATTATGCCAACCCAATCTTTGAGACGCTTCTGGCGTTTGATGAAAACGGAGACCCGCAGCCTTTTTTGGCCAAATCCATCACAGAGGATGTGGAGAACCTCACATACACGCTTGAGTTGAATGAGGGCATCAAGTTCCATGATGGAACGGAGTTGACCGCAGAGATCTGCAAGTGGAATCTGGATCTATACATGGAACAGGGTGTTCTGCGATCCTCCTTCTTTGCAAATGTCGAATCTGTCGAAGTGACTGGTGACTATACTGTAGTGTTGCACTTGACGCAGTGGGACAGCGCTTTGCCGAATGCGCTTGCACGTCAGGGCGGCTATATGGCATCGAAAGAGGCCTACGAGAAGAATCCGGAGGGATTTGGCGAGAACCCTGTTGGTACTGGCCCGTTCCAGTTTGAGGCTTGGGAGCACGGGGTTAGCATGTCCTTTGTGAAGTTTGCCGATTATTGGCAGGGTGAACCCAATTTGGATGGTGTGCGCTTTGATGTGTATGCGAACGAACTGGTAGCGCAGGCTGCTGTCCAATCTGGTGATGTGCATATCATGAGTCCAACGGATTCTACGATTATTAGTGATATGCAGTCTAAAGGATATGTGGTTTACAAGATGCGAGTGCCGCAGAGTTGCTATACTGTCTGCTATAACTGCGTAAGCGACGATCCGCTGTCTGATGTTAGGGTTCGTCAGGCAATGTCCTATGCGATCGATAACGAGGCTCTCAATACCGCACTCTTTGGCGATGGCGGCGCAGCGACCAACCAATATGCACTCGTTGGTTCAACCTACTACAACGAAGATGTTGGCATACAGTACGATTTGGAGAAAGCAAAATCCTTGATGAAGGAAGCCGGCTATGAAACGGGTTTTGCAACCAAGTTGACGGTTGTTAATTCGCCGCGTATTGTCGAGGTGTGTCAAGTTGTGGCGGATATGCTGTCGGAAATCGGTATTACTGTCGAACTTAATCTCGTAGATGGCGGTGCTTATATGAAAGCGATCGGCACTTGGGAGCCGGGCATGTTATTGCATACGATGTCCATGTACAACGGGGTCGATTCGCAGTTGGCAGGCAACTTTAAGCAGGGACTTGTAAGCGGCCTCGGCGTTGGTTCCTTCCTCCATCCGGATGACCTGAATGAGTTGTTATTGAGTGCAAGCTCTTCCAGCAAGGACAAAGCTGTGGAACAGTTTAAGCAAGCCCAAAAAATGATTGTGGAGGATTACTGCCTTGTCCGCTGCCTCACGGTCAGTTTCCAGACGTTTGTCGCAAGCGCGAAACTGCATGACTGCGGTTATGGCGAAAATACGCCTTACAACTCTACGCTACATCTTGCTTGGATTGAACAGTAACTTAATGTAAAGGCAATTTGGAAGGCCGTCCGCCACAGACGGTGGACGGCCTAACTTTCTACTGCGAAGCAATAGTGTTATCACTTATTGACTGAAAATCTCTTGTCGGAGGTAAACATGAGCAAGTTTGTTTTGAAACGTGTGCTCATTTCAATCGTAGTAGTATTTCTGGTGTCGGTATTCTCATTTTCTCTGATGCACATTCTTCCGGGCGATCCTGCCCGCTTGACGCTTGGCGAAGAAGCGTCTCAAGAAGACGTCGATGCATTGCGCGCAGAGTTAAATCTGGATAAACCGATCCTCCAGCAGTACTTCATATGGATAAACGGTGTGCTGCACGGTGACTTTGGGAGATCAATCGCCTATCACCGTCCTGTTTCTGAAATCATGGCGGAGCGGTTACCGCGCACGGTTGCGATCGGCCTTCCTTCGCTTGTTATATCGGTTGTGATTGGTCTATGTTTCGGAATCATTAGCGCAGTCAAACGTGGTAAAGCAATCGACCAGATTATCACATTTTTTGCCACGATTGGCATGGGAACGCCTGTGTTCTGGATAGGTATTCTCGGAATTTATCTATTTGCAATGAAATTACAGATTCTTCCAATTCAAGGATTTACGAGCCCGGCGGAAGATTTCGGGAAGTACGTACATCAGGCAATTTTGCCCGTATTCTGTTTGTCTCTTCACCTGATTGCTTCAATCGCACGGCAGACCAGAACGAACATGCTGGACGTTATCAATCAGGACTATATTCGGACTGCAAAAGCAAACGGTATTCGTGAAAGCAGTATAATTATGAAGCATGCGCTGCGCAATACGCTCATCCCCATAATCACAGTAATCGCGATGCAGGTACGCGTAGTAATTGGCGGTTCTCTGATTGTAGAGCAGGTGTTCAATATTGCTGGCATTGGCCAATTGTTACAGACGGCCGTCGGCAACCGTGATTACCTTATTGTTCAGGGCGCTGTGCTTGTCATCTCGTTGGTGACTGTCGGTTGCAATTTGCTGGTTGACATTTTATACGGCTTTGTTGATCCGCGTATTCGGAAAACACAGAGGTAACATGCGATGGAAAAGACATCAAAAGCATCTCCAAAGAAGTTCCGTCAGACTGTTCGTGTATTCTTTTCGCGAGGCATTATCGTCAAGATTTGTTTCGGAATCATTGTCCTATTCGTTATGGCTGCTATTTTTGCGCCAGTTTTGACGCAGTATGATCCTGAAAAACAGTCGCTTTTGGAAAAGCTACAGGGCCCGTCAATTGCTCATTTGCTTGGCACAGATAATTTAGGACGTGATTTGTTGACACGGATTCTATTCGGTGCACGCATTTCTTTGCTCTCCAGCTTGCTCTCGAGCATGATAGCCGCTGCGCTTGGCACGACACTTGGTCTGATTGCAGGCTACTTTGGTGGAATTCTCAGCCAAGTGATTATGCGAATTATCGACGCCCAACTGTCCATCCCGCCGCTGGTGTTGACGATGGTGTTGGCAATGGTATTCGGTGGTGGCGTTGCCGGTGTAAGTATCGTTATTGGTATTTCCATGTTTCCCTCATATGCTCGTGTGTCTTATGGTATGGTTCTCTCGCTCAAAGAAAACGACTATGTGACGGCAGCTCGGCTGGTTGGGCAAAGCAAACGCAAAATCTTATTCAAACACCTAATGCCGAACTGTTTCCCTTCGTTAATCGTGTTGTTCACAATGAACCTTGGCACGGCAATCATGCTGGAGTCTTCACTGAGCTATCTGGGCATCGGCATTACTCCGCCGACACCTGCGTGGGGCAGCATGGTATCGGAAGGCTACAAGTATCTTCTGACCAACCCAATGGTTGCAATTCTTCCTGGTCTATGCGTGCTGCTGGTGGTTGTGGCTTTCAATATCGTTGGCGATGGGTTGCGCGATGCGATTGACCCAAGATTAAGGGGGAAACTGTAATGAACAATGCTGCAGAGAACATCCTTTTAGATGTAAAGAATCTCAGAACATCTTTTTTCACTCAAAGCGGAGAGGTCAAAGCTGTCGGCGGGGTATCTTTCCATGTCAACAAGCAGGAAGTTGTTGCAATTGTCGGTGAGAGCGGGTGCGGAAAATCGGTTACGCAAATGAGTATTATGCAACTCATTCAATCGCCTCCCGGTAAGATTTTGGGTGGCGAGGTGCTCTTCGAGGGGCGCAATCTTTTGCAGTATCGGCCCGCCTCAAAGGAAATGCGTGCAGTACGTGGTGCAGAGATTGCCATGATTTTTCAGGAGCCTATGACCAGTCTTAATCCGGTTTACACTGTGGGGTCGCAATTGTCTGAGGTCATTTGTACTCATATGAAAGTGGACAAAAAGACCGCATGGAAACTGGGCGTTGAGGCACTTGAAAGTGTTGGCATTCCGGATCCCGATCAAAGAATGCGAAATTATCCGTTTGAAATGAGCGGCGGAATGCGACAGCGTGTAATGATCGCTATTGCGGTTGCCTGCAAGGCGAGATTGATTATTGCAGATGAACCGACCACAGCGCTTGATGTTACCACGCAGGCGCAGGTTATGGAACTGCTCTTATCACTAGTACATAAGATGCAGACCTCGCTTATTGTTGTTACGCACAATTTGGGCCTCGTGACGCGGTACGCTGACCGTATTTATGTCATGTACGCAGGAAAGGTCGTCGAATCCGGAACCACCGAAGATATTTTGACCAATCCCAAACATCCCTACACAATTGGTCTGTTGAAGTCTGTGCCGAAGTTAGATGAAGAAAAGGGAAAGGATTTGGTACCGATCCACGGAGCCCCGCCGAATCTGGCACAACTCCCGGAAACATGCGCCTTCCTGCCGAGATGTCCATTTGCCTGCGATATATGTCGCAAAATGAACGCGCCGGTTCTGCATCCGGTTGGTGCGCATGATCATATGTCAGCATGTCATTTGGAGGCGGAGGTAACTGTGCATGCGTGAAACAAAGTATCAGGGACATTCCCTACTGGAAGTTAGCAATCTCAAAATGTACTTTCCTATTTATAAAGGCGTTTTTTCTAAAAAAATTGCTGATGTTAAGGCGGTTGATGACATAAGTTTTGCTATTGAAGAAGGAAAGACGTTTGGCTTGGTGGGAGAATCCGGTTGCGGTAAGACGACTGCAGGAAAATGTATTCTGCGTATCAATGATCCTACGGCTGGGACTATATTCTATAAAGGCACTGATATCACACATATGAGTGATCATGAACTTAGACCTTATCGTCGAGAAATACAACTGATTTTTCAGGACCCTTATGGATCACTTGATCCAAGACAATCAATTTTTTCAATAATAAAGGAAGCAATTGCATCGGATCATCAGCCGCATACCGCAGAACAAATTCGCAGCAGGGTAAATGAGTTGTTGACGTTAGTTGATCTGGATCCAGCAATGAGCGATCGCTATCCTCATGAGCTATCTGGTGGACAAAGGCAACGACTGGGGATAGCCCGTGCCTTGGCGTGCAACCCCAAACTGATTGTTTGCGATGAACCAGTTTCTGCATTGGATGTATCAATTCAGGCTCAGATCATCAATCTGTTTAAGGAGTTGCAGAGAAAGCTAGGTTTGACCTATCTGTTCATTGCTCACGATTTGGCTGTCGTGCGCCACATCGCAGACAAGATTGGTGTAATGTATCTGGGCCACATCGTGGAGGTGATGGGTGCAGAAGAGTTATATAGAAACCCATTGCATCCCTATACGCGGGCTTTGCTCTCAGCGGTGCCTATTACCGATTATTATGTTGAAAAGAGTAGAAAACGTGAAGTGCTTCCAGGAGAGGTTCCAAGTCCTATCAATGCACCGGTTGGATGCCCATTCCACCCGCGCTGCGCGCGTGCAACGGAAATCTGCAAATCCTGTCGGCCAGAACTATTAAACCAAGGGGACGGACATCTGGTTGCATGTCATAACCTGTAACAACAAGCAGAGTCGACGAAGCCCCGCACCCAAACTGAGCATGTGGGGCTTCGCATTGCATTGAGGATCATATGGAAGACAAAAGAATTGTATTTCAAAAAGAGAGACAGTCAAAAATGCTTGAAATGCCTGTCCCGAAATTGGTGTTCCAGATGGCGGTTCCAACCATTATCAGCATGCTTGTCATGTCCCTGTATAACATGGCTGATACCTATTTCGTTAGTTCTCTCGGCACGGCAGCAACGGGCGCGGTTGGTATAAATCTGTCTTTGATGAGCTTTATTCAGATGGCGGGTACTGCACTTGCTATGGGAGCCAATAGCTATATTGCGCGCCTGCTGGGCGAAAAACGCAATGCAGAAGCGAGCAGCGTGTTGTCGATTGCGTTCTTTACCTCGGTCGCAATTGGCGTTGTGATGCTCATTTTGGGGCTAATTTTTATCGAGCCACTGGTGATTTTTATGGGAGCCAGGGATGAGGTTGTTCGATATGCAATGGATTATGCGCTGTATATATTGTTAGCAGCTCCGTTTATGATGGGGGTTTTTGTACTAAACCAGTGCTTGCGTGCAGAGGGCAGTGCAATGCTCTCTATGTTGGGCGTACTGTTTGGCACCGTTCTCAACCTGGTGCTTGATCCACTGCTTATTACAGGAGTTGGTCTGGGTGTCGCGGGAGCGGCCATTGCAACAGCGATTTCTAAGTTCACAAGTTTCGTAATTCTTGTTATTCCCTATTTGCGGTCCAAGACGATGATTCCCCTGAGCATACGGAATTTCAAGCCGAGTCACTCTATTATTGCAGAACTGACTAAAATGGGATTTCCTACATTAGCCAGAACGGCGCTCACAACAATAGCAAATATTGTGACCAACAATATTGCGAGTATGTTCAGTGTATCAGCTTTGGCAGCAATTTCGGTAGTCAACAAGATTATGATTTTTGTCAGTTCTGCTGTGCTTGGATTTGCACAGGGTTATCAGCCGGTCGCAGGATTTAACTGGGGCGCAAAACGCTATGATCGCGTTAAGAAGTCCTTTTGGTTTTCCGCATGGGTGAGCGTGATATCTGTGACGGCTGTTGCTATTGTAGCGGCAATCATTGCACCGTGGCTCATGCAGGTGTTCACGGAATCGGATGCGGAAATGATTGAAATTGGCGTGGTTGCCATCCGCACACAATGCCTAGCAATGCCGAGTGTGGCGTGGGTCATTATTGTAAACATGACATATGCAGGACTTGGAAAGGCGGCAGGTGCTGCGGTGCTGAGTATGCTTCGACAGGGCCTATTTTTTATCCCGATGACAATTCTGTTGCCACGTCTTTACGGGGTATATGGACTTGCTTCGGTACAGGGTGCAGCTGATATGTTGACATTGCTCGTCAGCTTGCCGCTCAGCATTACAATCCTTCGGGAAATTAATAGAAAAAAGAAAGAGCAAACAATAGTGACATAATTACAAGGAGATAATTAAGTATGAGATTATGGTATGATTTGACAGAGCCTAAGTTTACAATTGCATTTTCGTTTCTAAACCGCGCAGATCTCGCTGAACTCCCCGAAGGCTGGATCGAATTGGATAACGGTGTGCGTGCAAGCGTGCAGCATTATACGACCATGGAGGCCGATGCACTGTCCTTTGAAACGCATGAAAGGTTTTTTGACATCCAGTATCTCATCGAGGGAAAAGAGTTTGTCGGCTGTGTGAGCCGCAAGGAGTTGGTGGAGAAAACTCCGTATGATGCCGAGAACGACATCACCTTCTATGAAGAACCGGCTCTGTCTGGCTCGGTGCTGCTCGAAGCGGGCGATTACGTCATACTTGCGCCGGAGGATGCGCACAAACCTCGATGCATAGCTGGCCAAGCCATGCCGGTCAAAAAAATAGTAATAAAAGTGCCGGTATAAGGATGAGCAGCCGGTAACGACTGTAGTTATCGGCCGTATATTCTCTTGTTCGGCCTAAAGTGCCAAAGCGTATGATGGAAAGCCGCCCGGATATTATTGCCGGACGGCTTAATGATTGGGTTTTGTTTGTAGAAATGTTCATAGACGGGGAATTACTTGTCCCGTTTGTGGCGGCGAAACGGACGGAGAAGGGGACTCCTTTCCGATCAAAGCTGTGAGCCTCTGCAAAAACAAGCCTCCATCCCATTTAATGACCGCATGGAATAGACTTGCGCAACAACGCGGTCTACTCTATAATATGAACCGTAGAAACGATGGAGTGTAGGCCGATTGAAGACGAGTGATTTTTATTACGATCTGCCGCCGGAGCTGATTGCCCAGACCCCGGCCGCTGTTCGTTCAGATTCCAGATTGCTGATCTATAACCGGAACACGCAGTCGATTACCGACGGCGTGTTTTGTGATATCGTTCAGCACCTGAAGCCGGGCGACGTTCTGGTGCGAAACACGACGCGTGTGATTCCTGCACGCCTTTTCGGAACCCGTGCGGATACGGGCGGCCATATGGAGCTGCTGCTGCTCAAACGTCTGGAAAACGATGTCTGGGAGTGCCTGGCAAAGCCGGCGAGAAGGGCCAGAGCGGGACAGGTCTACCAGATCAGCGATGAACTTTCCGCTTGTATTCTGGGTGATACGGATGCCGAAGGCGGAAAGCGGATCAAGCTGATCTACGATGGAATTCTGGAGGAGATTTTGGACCGCGTCGGCCAGATGCCGCTGCCGCCATACATTACCGAGCGCCTGAACGATCAAACCCGCTATCAGACCGTATATGCCAATGAGAGCGGTTCCGCAGCGGCGCCGACCGCCGGACTGCATTTTACGACCGCGCTGCTCGATGAGATTCGGGCCATGGGGGTAGAGGTGGTGGATGTGCTGCTGCATGTCGGCCTTGGCACATTCCGACCGGTTTCTGCCGAGCGTGTGGAGGATCACCATATGCATTCGGAGTATTACCGCGTTGCGGAGGAAGCTGCGGCGCGTATCAATCGAGCGCGGCAGAACGGCGGCCGGATCATCGCGGTTGGCACAACCTCGGCCCGCACGCTTGAGAGCGTAACGACGCCGGATGGAATCGTGCATGCACAGTCTGGATGGACGAGCATATTTATTACCCCCGGATACCGGTTCCGTGCGGTGGATGCGCTGATTACCAATTTCCATTTGCCGGAATCAACGCTGTTGATGCTCGTATCGGCGCTGTCTTCGCGGGAGGAGATGCTGCGGGTATACCGGCACGCCGTTTCGCAGCGCTATCGATTTTTCAGCTTTGGGGACGCCATGCTGATTGAATAGGATGGGGAAGAATGGAACATTTTCACTTTGAACTGTTAAAAACCTGCAAGCAGTCGGGCGCTCGCCTTGGATTGCTGCATACGCCGCATGGCACGATTGAAACGCCTTGCTATATGCCCGTTGGGACGCAGGCGACCGTGAAGGCTATGACGCCGCGTGATCTGGAGGATGTCAGGGCCAATATTATCCTCTCCAACACCTACCATCTCTATATGCGGCCGGGGCATCGGCTGGTGGAGGAGGCCGGCGGGCTGCACCGCTTTATGCACTGGGATCGGCCAATTCTGACCGATAGCGGCGGCTTTCAGGTGTTCAGCCTTGCAAAGATGAACGATATCCGTGAGGATGGCGTGGAGTTCCGGTCGCACATCGATGGGAGCAAGCATTTCTTTACGCCGGAAAAGGTCATGGAGATCGAGCAGGCGCTGGGCGCAGACATTGCCATGTGCTTTGATGAATGCGCACCCTATCCGAGCGACCATGCCTACACGCTGCGCGCAATGAACCGTACGCATCGGTGGGCGGCGCGCTGTCAGCAGGTTCATGACCGCGCGGATCAGGCGCTGTTTGGTATTGTACAGGGCGGAACCTATCGCGATTTGAGAATAGAAAGTGCAAAGGCACTCGCATCCATGGGGTTTATCGGCTATGGAATCGGAGGCTTGAGCGTTGGCGAGCCCAAACCGGTCATGTACGAGATGCTGGAAGAGATGATGCCCTATATGCCGGAGAACAAGCCGCGCTATCTGATGGGCGTTGGAAGCCCGGATTGCCTGCTGGAGGGCGTTTTGCGCGGAGTGGATATGTTTGACTGCGTGCTGCAAACCAGAAGCGCGAGAAACGGTCTGGCGCTTACCCGCTCCGGGAGGCTGATTCTGCGCAACGCCAAGTATGCGCACGACTTTTCGCCGATCGAACCCACATGCGATTGTTATGCGTGCCGCACCGGATTCACGCGCGCGTACCTGCGCCATCTCTTCAAGGCGGATGAAATCCTTGCGGCGCAGTTGGTTACGATGCACAACCTGCGGTTCTCCCTGCGGCTGATGGAGGATGTGCGCAGGGCCATCCGCGAGGATCGCTTCGGTGATTTTGCCCGCGAGTTGTTGGAGGGAGGCATCTATACCAATTGATGCGGCGAGAATTCTTGTGTGAAACGGAAACGGACACACTGGCGCTCGGCAAGCGCTTGGGGACCCTGCTGCCTCCCGGCGCCTTTGTTGCGCTCCACGGAGATTTGGGCGCGGGGAAAACGGTTTTTGTGCGGGGCATCGCGAGCGCGCTGGGCATCTCTGAGGTGACCAGCCCCACATTCACCATCGTACAGGAATACGACTCGTCGCCGCGACTGCTCCATTTTGACGCGTACCGGCTTTCCGATGAGGACGAGCTGTATGCGATTGGATTTGATGATTATCTGAGACAGGATGCAATCGTGGTGATGGAGTGGGCGGAACTGGTCGCAGGTGCAATCCCGACGAAACGGTTCGAAATTCGGATAGAGGGCGAGGGTGCCGGAATACGCCGCATTGCTGTATCCGCTTTGGACGCTGCCTGCGAGGAGGTGCTGGAACAGCTATGATGATATTGGCGTTGGAGACAACGGCAAAGATCGCGTCCGTTGCGCTGCTGGACGGCGAAACGGTTCTTGGCGTTCTATACTGCGATGCAGAAATAAAGCACGCGGAAACGGTTCTGCCCGCCATTGAGCAACTGCTGGAACAGCAGAGAATCGGTCTGGAGCGGATCGATGCGTTTGCCGTTGATGTCGGCCCGGGCTCATTTACGGGCGTGCGCATTGGCGTCTGCATTGCAAACGCGCTTGCCTATGCACTGCACAAGCCGGTTATGACTGTGGATTCGCTGCGCGTACTCTGCCAAACGACCGCAGATCAGCACGGCGAGGTGTGCGCGCTCATTGATGCTAGAAACGGAAATGCCTATGCTGCAAGATACGGGAACGGCATTTGTATCGAGGCGCCCAAGGCGGTGATACTGGAACCGTATCTGCGGCGGCTGCCCGAGGATATTGTGTTTGTGGGGGACGTCCTTCCGGTCTGTCAACCGCAGGCATACCCGAATGCGGCGTCGCTCGGACTTGCCGCGATCGCTTGCGGGAATGGCGGTGTGGGAGAGGCACGGCCGCTCTATCTGCGCCCCGCACAGGCGGAGCGCCTTGCGGGAGGCCGAAAATGAGCGCCGTCTTTCGCGAAATGCGGAAAGCAGACGTCGGTCGTGTCCACGAGATCGAGTGCGCCTGTTTCCGCACGCCATGGTCGAAGCTTTCGCTGATGGGGGAGCTGCGGAACGATATCGCTGTGTATCTGGTGGCGGAGTGCGACGGCATTATTGTCGGGTATGGCGGCATGTGGGTTCTGTATGATGAAGCGCATGTGACCAACATCGCGGTCATGGCCCCCTACCGGCGCGCCGGTATTGCCCGGTCGCTGATGCTGCACTTGATGGAGCGAGCGATTGCGCGCGGTGCCGCCAGTATGACGCTGGAGGTACGGGAATCCAATCTTCCGGCGCAGACACTGTATGGACAGTTGAATTTTGTGCAGAACGGCTTTCGACCGCGCTATTACACCGACACAGGAGAGGGCGCAAAGCTGTTATGGAACATGGATATTGCAAAAACGGTTGCATCCCATAACAAAATGTGCTAAATTATACAATTGTGTAAGGAACGGGAGGGAATACAATGGCTTTGTATGCAGACTGGCTGGCACTGGCTGAACAACAGCGTTCGGAGACCGAACAGCAGAAGTACTGGGAAGCATATTTTGAGGCAGAAACGGAAAACTATCGGAAGATTCTGGCATCCGGACAGACCGTTTATGACGGAACGCTTTCCGAACTGGCGGCAGGATTTTCAATGGAGCCGACCGTTTTCTGTGGATTTCTCGACGGCATCAACACCAGCCTGACGCAGGAGATCGATCTTGATGCGCTCACGGAAGAGTCTGCGCTTCATCTGGAAATCGATTTGGAAAAGCTGTATTACAATATGCTGGCGGCAAAGGCCGGTTGGCTGTACGGCTTGCCGGAATGGGACGAACGTCTGAGCGCAGAACGCAGACATGAGATCACGAAGGAATATCGCTCCTCCCAGACGTTCGTGAAGGAAGCGACGGTTGGCAGAAACGATCCCTGCCCGTGTGGAAGCGGTAAGAAATATAAAAAATGCTGCGGAAAAAACTGAAAAAGTTTTCGCCGCGCATTGACAAAATCGGGTAAGTCCGCTATAATAACTCTTCGGAACTCTCTGACCTGCGCCTGTAGCTCAGCAGGATAGAGCAACGGCCTTCTAAGCCGTAGGTCCCGGG
>ERZ857998.1010-NODE-1010-length-35517-cov-13.535136_pt1 | contig 35517 bp, 39 predicted proteins | sample MGYA00519954_ERZ857998 | MGnify/ENA primary metagenome ERZ857998 (study PRJEB31778, sample SAMEA3449424) | human gut metagenome | biome: human gut; feature: human-associated habitat; material: faeces | place: United Kingdom | collected 2010/2012 ...
CTTCCTGGCTGTTCGCCATGATGTTTATTATGCTGCCGCAGTACCGGCAGACTCCTTCGAATGTGTTCATATGTTCTCCTTTCCGTAAACTGCTCTTATTATCCTTTTTGCGTTTTCGCCGTTACTGTTACCGGTGGCCAGAATCTGTTTTGTTCCTCCACCCTTAAAGATCACCGTGATGATCTCGTCTTGTGCATCCAGATCTATTCGATAGCAGATGCTATCAACGCCGCTATTCTCGTCGACCTGCAGGGCGGTTTCTAGCGCGCGGATGAAGATCTCTTTCTTGCTTAACATGACCAGCGTGTCTTCTTTCATAGATAACTCCTTCCGATCAGTTTCAGCCACAATTCACGTGCCTGCTCCGGTGTGACGCCGGTGGCGATCAGATTATTCTCATACTCCCACTGGCACTTCTGCCTGAGACGCAGGTTTTCGGCCTGCGCCCATTCCGTGATGTTCGCCTGCAGCTCTGCATGGATCTCTGGGCAGACGTCGATCTGAAATCCATTGTCGATGCTGATCTGCCGGTTCCTGCCGCAGAAGATCTCATGACGCTCCGCAAACGGCCGCCCGGTATAGGCACAGACGCGGTCGGCTTTGCCCTTGTAGCCGTTTACCTTCTTCTTTTTCTTCTTGTCCTGCGGCTTTGGGAAGGCACAGGTGTCGTAATAACTCATGGCTTTCTCCTTCAGTTTCTTTACGACCGCCGGTGTCGGCGGCGTTTTCTTGCCGGTGAGGGCGGCACCGATCTTTTTTGCCTGCCGGCGCTCAATTTCCAGCTGTTCCGCTTCTCCCGGGCGCAAATAGTACTTCATCTTTCGTCCAGTATAGGTTCGAGCCGTCGAACCTGCTCCGGTTCTGTGAGATCCAGCCCCTCGCTGTCTCTCAGGAATCGTTCCAATTCCTGTTTGCGTACTTTGTACTGGCCTAATTTCATGAATCTGATCAGGCCTGCTTTGCGCAATCTATGTACGTAGCCTACATTACATTTAATCAGCTCTGCTACTTCCGATGCTGTGTATAAAATTTCTTCCATTTTGATCCTCCTGTTTATATCGCTCCTCAACTTTCAGCTCTAAATTTTGTTTGCTTCTTGCTTGTCTTCTTCTCCCGCTCTATAATCTACTTACAGGCTGTCCGCAAGCAGCCGAGTATTATAGAAAGGAGACTCTGCCATGTACCCGTATCACGTTGCACAAGTTTGTACCTCTGGTCATTTGATCACGGATAGCTTCGATTTATTCGAATATGAACGTAAAAATTTCTGCCCAAAATGCGGTGCTCCAACTATAACGAAATGCCCATCCTGTGGTTCTGAAATTTGCGGTGCAATAGAGGGATGCGACTGCGTCGCTACAGTTGATGCGTATTGTGGTTCCTGCGGCAGCCCTTATCCATGGACGTCCGCAGCGCTTCAGAATGCCAAGGCTATTATCGAGGAAGATTCCGAGCTAAATGATGAATTAAAATTCAGCATGTCTGATTCTCTCCCAGACATTCTTGCCGAAACCCCTGGCACAAATTTAGCTGTTGTTAGGCTAAAAAAGGTTTTTCGTCAAGCTGGAAAGCTTACTTGTGACGCATTGCGTCAGTTTGTGATTGACTTTGGTTGCGAGCTTGCCAAGCGTTCCTTGCTTCCTTGACAATCAATTCATAACCCGGGCAGCTATCTTCTTCGCAGTCGTAGCTGCCTTTTTTCACCCAACAGTTGCAGACTTTTTTGAGTTTTTTCCCACAGAATCCGCAGAAATTATCTTTTTCTGTTACGCGGTCATTGCCGCAGTGCGGACATTTCATTTTTTCTCTCCTTTCCCCTTTTACTTAAACTGCATGTTCAATATTTTGAACTTGTAGCTTAAAAAAATATCTTGTAATATCTTCTTCGTTTAACGACAACAGCTCTATAGCTTTTACAATTTCTGGCTGTTTCCACGCAACCTTATTGTTCAGCTTCAAAGATAACGTCCGTTCCGACCACTCCATGTCTTCTGCAAACTTTGCATTGCTGCCGTACTTCTCAACAATTTTCCCTTTCAGCTTGCTATAATCGTATGACATTTTTTCTCCTTTCTGGTTCAATATTTTGAACTTTTCTTCATGGTAGCACATAGACCTCTTTGTGTCAATACTCAAATTCAATTTTTTTAACTTTTTTGTTATTTTTCTTGAACTTTTGTTCAAGATATGTTATATTGAATTCATACAAAGAAAGGAACCTATTGACATGGAGAAAGAAAGCACCTCTGCCAGATTGAAACAAATAATGAGCGAACGCGACCTGCGGCAGGTTGATATACTCGAGCGCACGCTCCCTTTTTGCCGCACATACGGTGTTAAAATGAACAAGTCTGACATCAGTCAATATGTTTCCGGAAAAGTCGAACCTAACCAAGATAAACTTTTTGTTCTTAGTTTAGCCTTGAATGTTTCGGAGGGTTGGCTTATGGGTTTCGATGTTTCCAGAACCCGGTCCTCTTCACCGTTTAGTGCTATACAACTTACTGCTCGGGAGGAAAAGGTTATCGCCGTTTTCCGAGGTTTGAGCGACATCGACCAAGAAAAGCTCATCGCTTATGGCGAGGGGCTTGCGGCTGCTGGCGCTGACGATCTGAATGCCAGGTTGATGGAGGAAGGCAGGAAGATTGCAGAAGAATACAAAAAGGCGGCCGAGTTAAAGTCCGCCGCGAAATAAAAACGTTAAAAAGAAAGCGGGGTTTGATTCATGGGTCTATTTGATAAACGAGTAAAGATTGATGCCCGATTGATGGCTAAAGTAATTTATGAGCTTCTAGACGAAAGGTGCCACGATATATTTCAATTGTTTTCTGCTGGTGATTACGATGATGATTTTCATGCGTACAATCTAATGTTTTATTCTCACGCCATCAATTTTTACTTGATTGGAAACATTTTAAGTCACGGTAATTCTTCTAACAAGACAGCACTCACAATGTCGACTGCACTGGATTTGTTATGTCTTGACTTGTCGAAAACGATTGGTATAAAAGATTCCACGCGCTTCAAAACAGATTTTTCTAATGCCCTCGTCGAGCTTGGCAATTTGTGTTCTACGCCTAGTGCTGCTAACTTGGACAATTCATTTTCTCGTTTGAGTAAATTTCTTCTAGGGAAAATTTATTTGGATGGTAGATATACCTATGATGCATTTTGTGTTTTGGAACTTTCCGAAATCATATCAGGCTGGATCAGCGACTCTATGTTTTTAGTCGAAAAATATAAATTGATCAAGTAAAGATGCCCGGCAATCATACAACATGCGCCCCTATTAAACACACTATCTGTAATACAGGATGATTCCTTTATGCCCGTCTACGTTCGTCGTTATGATAAGTAACTGTAACGAATGGATGTATATGGCGTAAATTAGCGGGTTTTTGATGTATTTGTATTTTCGAGTCATATGCTCTCCTTTATTTTGAGGGGCGCATGGGTTTATTATAGAAGTTTAAGCATTTGTGTTCCATAGTAAATATTTAGGGAAAAATCATAGAATGTGAGGTAATATATGTTATTCTTTTTCTTCTTCTTTGGTAATGATGGAGTGCTTCAAGAAGCTTCAACAGATAAAGTTCCTTTTGATATGACTCCGGATGAATTTGAATTTTTTAACGACAAGATACGCTATGCGTGGAGTCGTGAAGAGCAGGAATGGTATTTTTCGATTGTGGATGTCATATCCGCACTCACCGGCAGCGCGGATGGAAGAAAATATTGGAACAAGCTGAAGCAGCGTTTAAAAGACGAAGGCAATGAACTGGTGACAAATTGTCACCAGTTGAAACTAAGAGCCGCTGATGGCAAGATGCGTAAGACGGATGTCGCCAGCACCGAACAGCTCCTGCGCATCATTCAGTCTGTTCCATCTCCAAACGCAGAGCCGTTTAAGTTATGGCTTGCCAAGGTCGGCAAGGAGCGTCTTGATGAGACGGCGGATCCGCAGCTCGCGATCGAGCGTGCAGTGGAAACATACCGCAGGCAAGGTTATTCCGAGAAGTGGATCAAGGAGCGCATGAGTTCAATCAAGACTCGGAATGATCTGACTGCCGAATGGCATCGCGCCGGCGTAGAGGCTGGCTCTGACTTTGCCATGCTGACAAATGTTCTTACAAAAGCATGGTCCGGTATGACGGTTGGACAGTATAAGACTTTTAAAGGCTTGCACAAGGAAAGTCTCCGCGATAACATGACCACGACCGAGCTTGCTTTTAATTCTCTTGCAGAAGTGTCGGCCACAGAGTTATCTAGGGCGAAGGATCCCAGCGGAATTGATGAAAGCCGCGATATCGCCACGCACGCCGGCAGGATTGCCGGAAATGCACGCAGAGAATTAGAGGAGGCAATCGGCCGTAGCGTGATTTCCTCTTCAAGTGCTTCAGATAAAAAGCTTCTTGATGAATAAAAAGAAAACCGCCTCTTCATCGAGACGGATTTCATAACCGGGCAAACTGTGACGCAGCCCAGAATTCGCAACTCTTATTGTATCACAGCTCTCCCGGAATTTCAATACCCGGGTATTTTTGCGCCCAAAAATAAGGAGGCATGATTCATGGCAGAAGTTAGAGTTTTTAAACGCGGAAAAGGTTGGGCGTACCGATACGAGGCGGCATCCGTCGGCGGCAAGCGTGTGCAGCCATCAAAGGGCGGTTTTCGGACTAAAAAGGAAGCGGAGATTGCAGGAAACCAGGCATACAATGAATATATCAACGCAGGTAAGGTGTTCAAGCCGTCAGAGATGTCTTACGCAGATCTTCTCGATATGTGGCTGCGCGACAAATGCCCTTTGGTGTATGATCAGACTACAATCGACAATTACGAGAAGATCGCTCGCGTTCATTTGAAACCGCTGATCGGCAGCTATCGCCTATCAAGTCTCGACACCGCGGACTTCCAAAAGGTGCTGACTGATAAATTTAAAGCAGGTTATGCTCTGAACCGATTGTCAACGATGAAAAACGTCATGTCGCAGTCAATGAAATATGCAAAAGAGATGAACTACATCAAGTATAACCCTATGTATGAGGTAAAGCTTCCGTCCAAAAAGGCCGCGAAGAATAACCCTGCCACCAGAAGGAAAGAGCGGGTTGTCATCCCGAAAGGTATCGTTGAGCAAATTTTTGAGCGATTCCCGGAGGGGACCTCCGCATATATTCCTATGATGCTCGGTTACCGGGCTGGCCTGCGGCTCGGCGAAGCTTTTGCTTTGACCTGGGAGGATATCGACTTCACCTCCGGCACACTGCATGTGCAGCGGCAGATCCAGAATCGCGGCAAGGCCGGTAATAACGAGTGGTACTTCAAGGGCTGCAAGTATGACTCAGAACGAACACTTCCAATCGACAGCGAACTTATCGCGTTGCTCCGGCGGGAGCGAAAGCGGCAGCTTGAAAACCGGATGTTTTATGGTCAGCATTTCACCCGTTATTACATGAGCTTCGAAAAGACGCTCAATGCCGAAGGCAGCGGCATAGAAATGGACCTGATCTGCCGCAGAGAAAACGGCAGCTTTACTACTCCGCGAATCATGCAGCACACAACCGCAGTTATCCACGGAAGAACGAAATCGTCCGAAGCGCCGATTTTTTCGAAGTTTGATTTTCATTCCCTGCGACATACACATGGAACGGAGCTTGCCGAAGCAAAGGTGCCGGTAAAAGAAATCCAGCTTCGGCTTGGCCACAAAAATGTTGAGACGACTTTAAACATCTATATTCACGAAACCGACATGATGCTTGAGCACACTCGCGATGCGCTCGAAGGCATGTTCAACAAAAAACAGGCTGTGAAATAACAGCCTGTTTTTTGTGTGCAAGTTTTTTCGCCGCACACAAATCGCACACAAATGAAACTTTTTTTACATTATGTTACATTCTTATGTGTTTTATTTCTTTATTTTCGCGTCCGATTATCATTGAAATTTCAACGTTTCATAGCTTCCTCGATCGCGACTGCCACCGCGACGGTCGCGCCGACCATCGGGTTGTTGCCCATGCCGACATAACCCATCATGGCGACGTGTGCCGGTACGGAGGATGAGCCCGCGAACTGCGCGTCGGAGTGCATGCGGCCCATGGTATCGGTCATGCCGTAGGAAGCAGGTCCTGCCGCCATGTTATCCGGATGCAGCGTTCTGCCTGTACCGCCGCCGCTGGCCACAGAGAAATATTTCTTGCCCTGTTCGATACATTCCTTTTTGTATGTGCCTGCGACCGGATGCTGGAAACGGGTCGGGTTCGTGGAATTGCCGGTAATGGAAACATCCACGCCTTCCTTGTGCATGATGGCAACGCCCTCGCGCACGTCGTCCGCACCGTAGCAGCGCACTTCCGCGCGTTCGCCCTTGGAATACGGAATCTCACGCACGGTCGCGAGTTCGCCGGTATAATAGTCAAACTGTGTCTGCACATAGGTGAAGCCGTTGATCCGGGAAATAATCTGCGCCGCGTCTTTGCCTAAGCCGTTCAGAATGACACGCAAAGGTTTCTTCCGTACTTTGTTCGCGGATTTGGCGATACCGATCGCGCCCTCCGCGGCCGCGAACGATTCATGGCCTGCCAGGAACGCGAAACATTCGGTTTCCTCGCTGAGCAGCATCGCCGCCAGATTGCCGTGTCCGAGACCGACCTTGCGATCCTCAGCCACAGACCCCGGCAGACAGAACGCCTGCAATCCCTCACCGATGGCTTTGGCTGCTTCGTTTGCTTTGCTGCATCCTTTTTGGATAGCGATCGCCGCACCCGCGACATAAGCCCAGCATACATCCTCAAAGCAGATCGGCTGAATGCCCCTGGCGATTTGATACGGGTCGATCCCCTTATCCTTGCAGATTTTCTCCGCGTCCTCAAGAGAAGTGATACCGTAAGCTGCAAGGGCTTTGTTGATTTTTTCTATCTTTCTGTCGTAATTTTCAAATGTGATCATCCTCGCGCCTCCTACTCCTGTCTCGGGTCGATCTTTTTGACCGCCTCGTCGAATCTGCCGTATTTGCCGCTTGCCTTCTCGATGGCCTCGCGCGCGTCAGTGCCGGCTTTGATGGCATCCATCATTTTACCCATGTTGACATATTTGTAGCCGATGATGTTTCCCTCTTCATCGAGTCCGACTTCGGTGATGTAGCCTTCCGCGAGTTCCAGATAGCGAGGTCCCTTGGCCTTGGTGGAGTAGATCGTTCCGATCTGGCTCCTGGTTCCCTTACCGAGATCCTCCAGGCCGGCGCCGATCGCAAGACCGCCCTCCGAGAACGCGGACTGGCTCCTGCCGTAAACGATCTGCAGGAACAGCTCGCGCATCGCGGTATTGATCGCGTCGCACACGAGGTCGGTGTTCAGCGCTTCGAGCAGTGTCTTGCCGATGAGGATTTCTCCGGCCATCGCCGCGGAATGCGTCATGCCGGAGCAGCCGATCGTCTCCACCAGAGCTTCTTCGATGATGCCGTCCTTGACGTTCAGTGTCAGCTTACAGGCGCCCTGCTGCGGCGCGCACCAGCCGATGCCGTGCGTCAGTCCCGAAATGTCCTTGATCTCCTTGACCTGTGTCCACTTTCCCTCCTGCGGGATCGGAGCCGGTCCATGATAAGCGCCCTTATTGACCGGACACATCTGCTCCACTTCTTTTGTATAAATCATGATATCCTCCTGTCAGGTTAACCCGCGCGGCGTTCTGCCGCTCGCTGTCGCGTATCGGCTTATCCACGGGCGCGCGGAATTTGATAACAAATTGCGTGTATTCCTATGTTACCATGTTTCCGACAAGATTTCAATGGAAGTGTTCTCAATCACACATATTTTCGCATATATTTGAGCGCGTTTTTTTCGAGGCGGCTGACCTGTGCCTGGCTGATGGAGATTTCTTTGGCAACTTCCATCTGGGTCTTGCCCTCAAAGAAGCGCATGTTCAGAATGTGACGCTCGCGCGGCGTCAGTTTTTTCATGGCTTCCGACAGCGAAAGGTTCTCAATCCAGTTCACGTCGGTGTTTTTGGTGTCCTGCACCTGATCCATGACATACAGCGCGTCACCGTCATCATGATAGACCGGTTCAAACAGGGAAACCGGCTCCTGAATCGACTCCAGCGCCAGCACGATGTCCTCACGGTCGATATCCATAGCTTTCGCGATTTCCTCCACGCTCGGTTCTCTCTGCAGGCTGCCGGAAAGCTGTTCCTTGGTCTGCAATGCTTTGTACGCCAGATCCCGCATGGAGCGGGAAACCCGAATCGTATTGTTGTCTCTGAGATAGCGGCGAATCTCGCCGATGATCATCGGTACCGCGTAAGTCGAAAACTTCACGCCATGACTCAAATCAAAATTGTCGAGGGCCTTGATCAGTCCGATACAGCCAACCTGAAACAGATCATCCGGGTTTTCTCCGCGGTTGGAAAATCTCTGGATCACGCTGAGTACCAATCTGAGATTGCCTTGAATAAACTCGTCGCGCGCCTGCTTATCTCCCGCCTGAATTTTTTCGATCATCTGCATCATTTCCGCTTCTTTGTAGAGCGGCAGTTTCGCGGTATTCACACCGCAGATTTCCACTTTGTTCACCATTGTCACACCGATCCTCATTCGCAATTTGATGCAAGAAGGCCCTGCACACGATATGCATACCGCGTGCGAGGTCTGTCCTGCATATGTAATGTATAAGATTGTTATGTACTATGGTGCAGTCGTTCATACCTGCCAATTATCGGCTTTGCTCACCCGAGTTTGCGCATTTCCCGCTGCAGCCTTGTGATGATGCGTTTTTCGAGCCTCGAAATATAGGATTGTGAAATTCCCAGCTTGTCGGCGACCTCCTTTTGGGTCATTTCCTTACCATTTTTGAGGCCGAAACGCATCTCCATCAGCTCCCGTTCACGCGGTGTGAGTTTTGCCATCGCGCTGTACAAAAGGCTGCGGTTGACTTCCTCCTCCAAATGCTGGGAAACGGTATCATGCTCGGTTCCCAAAATATCGCTGAGCAGCAGCTCGTTGCCGTCCCAGTCCACATTCAGCGGCTCATCGAGACTTACCTCGCTCTTAAGTTTTGTGCTGCGCCGTAAATACATCAAAATTTCGTTTTCGATGCAGCGTGAGGCGTAGGTGGCGAGCTTGATGTTCTTGTCGGTCTTAAAGGTATTGACCGCTTTGATCAAGCCGATGGTTCCGATTGAAATCAGATCCTCGACATTGACGCCCGAGTTCTCAAATTTTTTGGCAATATACACGACCAGCCTTAGATTGTGTTCAATCAGCATGCTCCGCGCCTCGTCACTGCCCGCCGCGTAAGCTGCGAGACATCTGCGTTCCTCTTCGCTGTCCAGCGGTTCCGGCAGCACATCGCTGCCGCCGATATAGTAGATCCCTTTGGCTTTGCGCAGCATTCCGCGCAGCCACACACTCTCTCGAATTTCGCGTAAATCCACGCGCAGCTTCAACACGCCTCGGATTTCGCTTAAATTTACAAGCAGCCTCACTCTCTCTCGAATTTCACACAGTTTCTGTGAAAATTTCCGCGCGCTTTTTTGTGTTTCGTCTGCCACGTCTTGATCCGCCTCGGGGTTGTTCTCTGCCTTCTTTGCTGCACGCCTGTCCGTCACGACTTCCCGCGCGGGTTCTTGATCTGCCGCCGATTCATGCTCCGCCTTCTTTGCCGCACGCCTGTCCGTCGCGTCTTCCCGCGCGGGTTCTTGATCCGCCTCCGGTTCACGCTCTGCCTTCTTTGCTATGCTCCCGCCTGCTGCAAGCTTTTTTGCGGCAGCCTCTTCTCTGCACACGAATGTACGCGTGAGAGACTCACATCCCCACAGTATGCGTCTGAAGAATTTCATCATGTATCACCTCTCTGTTTACCAGTGCCTCGACATCGCCAAAATCTCCGTCATAAAAGGCCAGCACGCTTGCGCGCAAAGTTCGATTTTGGAATGTTATCTCATCTGCGCGCAAGCCCTCCAGCATACCCAGCGTCGTACCGATTGCTCGATAGGGAACAGCTGTAAATCGATTTGCGTACTGCGACGCAGCGATGGAAGTTTTGATCCCCATTTTCTGCTTAGCTTTGCGGTCGAGCAAAATCACCGGACTTCCGCTGATAGGTTCCCGCAAGCAGTTCCCGGTATCGATGGCCGCGTGCAGAATATGAAGCGGCCCGTCCTGCTGCATCTGTACTTGCAGTTCACCTTCTGTCCACCGCGAAAGCCGCAGCAGGCGCACTAGTCTGACAAACCACCATACCAATCCAAAGGCAATCACTCCCCAGCATAAAAGCTGCAGATAGGTCGCCGCCTCTATGTAAATACTGCCGTTGCCGCTGATGGCCGGAATCTGCTGCCACAAAAGAAATGCCATGACGGCACCGCCCGACAATAACGTAAGCGCTAAAAAAATAACACCTTTTTTTATTAGGATTCGCAGATTCTCCGCTCCGAAGGCAAGGCAGGGAATCAACAGCGCCATAAGAATTCTGATTGCGACGCCGCTGACTGTCGGCAGTAATGCTAAAATCAGGCTGCCGGCTTCAGAATTTCCGAGCACAGCCAGCCAAGGCGCGGCAGCGCCTGTGCCTGAGGCCGCTGCTTCCGGCATTGAGGCAGCGGCCTCGCCGGGCGGAGCGGTGCCGGCAGTACCGATTGTCGGCACAAACACTAAAAAACCGCCAGCGCCGCATAGACTCGCTGCCGCCGCGATTCTCCACCTTCGTATTTTTTCGCCCAAAAGTTTTGCGGTCAAAATCAAGAGCAGCATCCCCGTTATAAAATTTTCCAAAAACAGATATTCCCCATAAATCACCATCATCTCAACCTCACCTGCTTATCATAACGCACATAACCCGCGATTCCTGTCGAAATACGCCAGTGACAGGATTTTTTTTCGTACCTGTTTCAGCAAAGCAGGCTGCAAGAAGGCGGCGTTCGAACCGGCGCCGGATCAAGAACCCGCGCGGGAGCTTGCGGCGGACGCGAGTATGGCAGAGAAGGCGGCAAAAGCCCCAGCGCAGCAGTTCGCAGGGCGATACGCAGCGCCCTTCTTTTTCAATTCGCGCGTTTTCTCTCCCTGACAAGGACAAAACAAGTCAAAGTTCCCATTTCCGTAGGTTAAGAGCAAAAAGATGTAATGCTTCGACCTCTTCAACGCTCCCTTATCTGGTTTTGTTGTGTGAATGGATAATTTTTTCTGTATTCACCCTCTCGTTTTGTTTTCTAGCATGATATTTCATATTTTTTTTGTTATTCACAACAAAACCAAGTCATTTTGCGCTTTCTTCCTCCTGTGTCATCCGCAGTCAAGTCTGACGCGTTACATCTTTGGGCACATTTTAGGCCAAAAAGCGGCGCGCGGAGAAAAAAGCCTGAAGGAAGATTCGCAAACATTGACAAAAGAGTCCTTTTGAAACCCTGTCTTCCGTTGACAAGATCAGACACGCCTGCCACGTATGGCAGATGCTCCGCAAGATGCTTTTGCCGAGAGTCCGGAAACATCGTAAGTGATATTTCCGGAATCATAAAAAAACTGCATAAGAAGTCCTTCTCAAAGAAGATTTCTTACACAGTTTTTACTGACAAGGCAAAAGCGCGCATAGATCCGGCGCACGCAGCGCCGCCGGCTGCCTTTATCTTGATTCCGAAGCTGTCGCATCGTAATCAGTTTTTGTATCCCCAAGTGTACTGCTCTTGCCTCTTATGGAGTTTCGCGATGTTTGCGCTTCCATTCCTTGATTTGTGCGAGGCGTTCTTTGAAACGCGCCTCCAGGCCTTGATCCGTCGGCTGATAATACTCACGATCTGCGAGGGAATCCGGCAGACACTGCATAGCGGTGATTTTTTCCTTGGTATCGTGTGCGTATTGATAACCCTTGCCGTAGTTTAAGTCTTTCATCAGCTTGGTCGGCGCGTTGCGAATCACCAGCGGCACCGGCTCTGCCAGCTGCGCAAGCGCGTCCTGCCGTGCCGCGTAATACGCGACTTCCATGGCATTCGACTTTGGTACCATCGCCATATAGGTCACCGCTTGCGTCAAATTCACCGAACACTCCGGCATCCCGATAAAGTGACAAGCCTGATATGCCGCGACCGCGATCTCCAATGCCCGCGGATCTGCCAGTCCGATGTCTTCACTGGCAAAGCGCACCACACGCCGCGCCACATACAGCGGATCTTCACCTGCTTCCAACATGCGCGCCAGCCAATAAACCGCGGCGTCCGGGTCAGAATTGCGCATGGATTTGTGGAGCGCCGAGATCAGATTGTAATGTTCTTCACCTTTCTTATCGTATAATAATGATTTTTTAGAAGTACACTGTTCCAAGGTCTCCGGCGTCACGACCGTCACTTCCTGCCCGTTCTCCTGCACAAGATCGCCGTTCAGTACCGCCATCTCGAGCGTCGAAAGCGCCATGCGCGCGTCGCCGTTGGCAAAATTTGCGATCATCGTCAGGGCTTCGCCTTCCATGCGAATGTTCTGTCCGCCGAAGCCTCGCGCATCGGTCAGCGCTCTGTCCAAAAGCTCGACCAGATCCTCGGTCTTAAGGCCCTGCAGCACGAACACCTTGCAACGAGAAAGAAGCGCGCCGTTGACCTCAAAGGAAGGATTCTCGGTGGTTGCACCGATGAGAATGATGCTGCCTTTTTCCACGAACGGTAAAAAAGCGTCCTGCTGTGCCTTGTTAAATCGATGGATTTCATCAACAAAAACGATGGTTTTTTCTCCGAAACGGCGATTGTTCTCCGCGCGCTGCATAACGGTCTTGATTTCCTTGATGCCGCTGGTTACCGCCGAAAAATCGATAAAGGTCGCTTTCGTTCGGTTCGCAATGATGCGCGCCAGGGTTGTCTTGCCGACACCCGGCGGTCCCCAAAAAATCATGGATGAGATATGGTCACTCTCTATCAATCTGCGCAGCACTTTGCCTTCGCCGATCAGATGCTTCTGCCCGACAAATTCCTCCAAGCGTTCCGGTCTGAGCCTGGACGCCAGCGGCTGCTCTGCTTTGTTGTCAAACATTGTGGTTTGTTCCATAGTAAGCTTGTAACCTCCGTAACTGTTACATGAACGTTGTCCCAACCGCAAAAAGACTTTGCTCTCGCCTTACGGCTCGGCCTCGCTGTGACAAGGACATTGGCACGGACGCTGAGCGGCTCTGCTCTCGCCTTGCGGCTCGGCAATCGCCTTCTACGACTTGTTCCTAGCCAGCTGCAAAGCTGGGGAACAAAAGCAGAAGGTCTGTTTGTCCATTCAAACTTCGTTTTCACTCGTTTTCATGGAACAGAACCATTCGCTCGTGCATCTGTCTTATAACACGTTTATGTGTTTCAATGATTCCTACCTTGCGGCAACGCCGTAAGGACAATCGAGGGAATCATTCCATCAGCTCCGCTCTCGCCTTACGGCTCGGCCTCGCTGTGACAAGGACATTATATCAAATCGCGCGGCTGCCTGCAAGCGACGATCTCCCTATGCCGGCGGATCGTTTTTCTCCGCCTGCTGATTGCGGCAAAAAATCCGCAGCAACTTACCGCGCTGCCTCTCGCATTACGCATTGCATTTTTTTTCGGTTATAGTATAATGTTTTTGTACAGCAATTGCCGGACAAACAACGACGGCATCGCTGCTAAAAAACAGTACCCAAAGTTCTTAGTGATCGGCAATCGGCGATCCGTAATCCGCGAGCCGGCTGTGAAGGCGCAGCAGAACATGCGCCAAAAGCGCGAGGCTTCTCGGGATGTGCCACAAAGCGAACGCGAAAGCGAAACGGCGCGCGGAGAAGGGACTCAGAACTTCCGGTATCAGTACCTTCCGTTGACAAAGGCACACGCTGTTTGCAAAGATCTATTTGAAGAAAGGACACAATATTATGAAAGAATCCGGTATGATGAAATTCGTTACTTCGTTTATGTATATCTTGTTCGGTCTCGCGCTCATGCTTTGGCCGCGGCAGGTAGAAAATGTTATCTGCACCATTTTGGCTGTATGCGTCATCGTCTTCGGCGTGCTGAAACTCGTCAGCTACAGCATCACCAAGGTAGAAAGCCGCATCATGAATGACACCAACGGCTTCGCGGCCGGCATCAGTCTGGTCATCTTCGGAATTTTCCTTTGGCTCAAGGGGACGATCATCATCGCGCTGATCCCGTTCATCCTCGGATTTATGATCACCTACAAAGGTCTGGAAGGCATGCAGAATGTCATCAACTTCAAAAAATTCGGCTATGATACCTCTAAAGGTGTGCTGATTATCTCCGTTCTCATCACGCTGTTCGGCGTTTTAGTCATGATGAATCCGTTCTCGACCGCGAAGGTACTGTTCTTCATGCTCGGCCTCGGTCTCTTTGTCAGCGGGCTCGCGGACTTCGTCTCCGACATGATTTTTAGCCGTCAGCTCAAAAAAATCCAAAAGGCCAAGGAAGAAGCCGAAGCGCAGCTTTAACGGCAGTCTGCTCTTTCATGCACAAATGCAAAAATACTGAACGGCATAGACGGAAAGACGCGTGAGAAAAAGCCTGAAGGCTTCCCGCGCGTCTTTCTTTTACTTATGTAGGAAATATCGCTTGCGATGTTTCCGGAATCAAGGCAAAAGCATCCTGCGAAGCGGCGCTCATGGGTGAGCGCCATGTGTGCATAGAAATCTCTGATTTCGTTATGCGCGCTTTCGTCCTCTTTTACAGTTCAATTTCCAGCGGTTTATCAATATCCTCCCCGACATATTTTCCGTTCTTTTTGCGTTGCCGCACGCACTCGGTCAAAAGGTACTCGATTTGACCATTCACCGAGCGGAAGTCATCTTCTGCCCACGCGGAGATTTCCGCAAACAGTTTCGCGGAAATCCGCAGAGGCACCTGTTTTTTCTCCGCCAAACGCTCACCCCCCTAGTACAAGGAGCCGGAATTTACAATCGGCTGCGCGTCGTGGTTGCCGCAAAGCACGACCAAAAGGTTGGAGACCATGGCTGCCTTGCGTTCTTCATCGAGATCCACAATTCCGTCCTCATTCAGTTTTTCGAGGGCCATTTTAACCATGCCGACCGCGCCGTCCACGATCATCGCTCTCGCGTCAACAACCGCGCTCGCCTGCTGTCTTTGGAGCATGACAGCCGCGATCTCCGGCGCGTAAGCAAGATAGGTAATGCGCGCTTCAATGATTTCCAGGCCTGCTTCGCTGACCTTGGACTGAATTTCGTTCTTGATACGCTGCGCCACGACTTCGGACGAACCTCTGAGACTGCCCTCATCGGCGATACCGTCTCCGGTCGTGTCTACGCCCGGCGCTACGTCATAAGGATAAATTCTTACGATGTTTCTCAGCGCCGAGTCGCACTGCAGGCTCAGATACTCCTTATAGTTATCAACGTTAAAGACTGCCTTGGCGGTATTGGTCACGCGCCACATGACCGCGATGCCGATCTCCACCGGATTGCCCAGGCAATCATTGATCTTTTGCTTGTTATTGTTCAGCGTCATGATTTTCATCGAAATCTTTTTGCTGGTCATTTCCGAACTTTGCGCCGCCGCGTCCGCGCCGCTGCCGAGCGTCAGGTTAAACGCAGACTTCTTATGGCTGTTCACATCGCCGGATTGATTGAGCTTGGTCTGCGCCGCCGGATTGACACCGACACAGAACGGATTGACAAAGTAAAATCCATCATCCTTTAGTGTTCCGTAATATTTACCGAACAGCGTCAGCACAAGTGCTTCCTGCGGCTTCAGCACTTTGAGACCAAGCCACGGAATCCAGCCGATTGCCAGCCACACGATCGTAACAACCAGCAAAACTATGCTGTCTGCCAAAATGCCAAAGACCAGCCCAATGCCTGCCGCGATGTATAAAAGCGTCGTGATCACCAACACAAGCATTCCATTTTTCTTGCCCTGTAAAATTTTCTCTTCCATGTGCATACCTCCATTCACGTTATCCATTCTTTTGTATCTTTATGATATCATTTTGATATCAGTATGTCAACATGTACACAAAATAAATTTTTGATTTCTTTATTTTTTTCCCATATCACCGGTCACCGCCGCGATTGCCATCCCCCAAAGGGAGCCGAGCGCGTAAGCGATTCCCCCATTCTCAAACAGATCCAGCTTGGAAACAGCCACGCCGGCTAACAGCCCGATCAGCATGCCAACCGCCATACGCGTTTCCAGCTTTCGTTCTCTTTTTCGTTCTTTTTCCCATTCTTCTTGCTTCTTTGTACGTTTTGTCTTAGAAAAACTCGCGCAGATCAGCGCGATCGCAATCCCTGCAAGCACCCATGGCAATGCCGCTGTCGTAAATTCTTTCATGTCTTCAGTTCTCCTTTTTATGTGCCGCTTTTATCGATTTCTATGCCGGTCAAAGTAAGTCACGCGAAGCCGCCGCTGTTTCCGCTGCGCTGCCGCTCTCCGCAAGCCTTCCCTTGAAACAAAAGCATGAATGATAAAATCATACGCATAATTTGCCTGCTTGTCAATCCTCTATAGACAAAAGCACGCATCACGCAAACGGAGATTTCCATGGGTACATGTCGTTCATGGCAAATCATGAAGAATCATAGAGAATCATCTAGAATTGTCAGTTGGCACGCTCCTTTTGTCGTGATTCCGGAAGTATCACTGCGCAATATTTCCTTCATAATCAAAAAACTTCTGTCACAGAGCAGGCAGACAAAAAACCTCCCGGCGTCCTTATCATGCGTCGGGAGGTTTTTAGAGAATGATTCGTCATGTTTTTTCTTGTCATATTTTCGTGATGCCGGGCAGCTACCGGCGGCGATATAGAAGCGATCGCCTTTTAGATCACTTCATATTCCTTTAAGAGCTTTTCCAGATCTGTGCCGCTGATTTTTTTGAGTACCTCGTGCAGCGCGATCTTTTCCGTGAAACTTAAGTCCATATCGGTGATCTTCTTGCCGTCGCGCAGTTTGACTGTCGCGTTCAGCAAGTCACGCACATCGTAGGTGCTGCCCCAGACCTCCGGTACGCCGCGGTCCACGTTAAGCAGCGTGTAAACGGCTTCCATGCCGGTACGGATGGAATATTCGGTCGTGAAGATCGTATCCCGCGCGGTCTCTGCGAACTGACCCAGGAACGCGAAGTTGACAGCGCCCTGCGGCACAACATCCGGTCTGTCTCCGTGCGCACGCGGCATGAAGAAAGCGGTGATATACGGCATCATGCAAGGTACGGTGTTGGCACTGTGCTCTGCCATATCTTCGATCTCGTTCTCCGGCACACCTAAGTGATACAGCCATTCCATGCAGATTTCCTTACCGGTACAGTCGCGCATCGGTTTCTTGACGAAATCGCCCGGCTGATCCGAGAACAAACCGTAAACCCAGACCAGAAGCTGATCCTTTGGCTGATCGCGGAACTGCGGCTGCCGATTGATCGTCCAGCTCAGCAACCATGACGAATCCTTCACTGTTACGATACCGCCGGTAACGACTTTACCCGAGAAAGGATCGCGCTTGCAGATTTTCTTAATATACGGCACGATGCGCTGGTCAAGGGTGTTGACCGTCGCGCTCATCCAGTTCGACTGCTCCGGATCATAGCAGAACTTATCCGGGTGACCGAACGCCGGGTCCTGTGCCGCGATCTTACGCCACATATCCCAGCCGCCGCCTTCTTTGATCTCCTTCTTGAACGGCGCCGGCGCATTCTGACTGCCGATCGCGGAGTTTTCCACGCAGCCGCCGTTGGTGATGAATACCAAATCGTTTTCAGTCAGATCAATCGCATCTTCCTTACCGCCTGCGATCACATCGATGCGCGTGGCCTGTTTCTTGTCACCACTGCAGTCAAATTCCACATTGACCACCTTGACACCGTAACGGAACTGCACGCCGAAGCTTTCCAGATATTTGACCATCGGCAGGATCATCGATTCATACTGATTGTACTTGGTGAAACGCAGCGCTGTGAAGTCAGGCAGTCCGCCGATGTGATGGATATAACGCTTGATATAGATCTTCATTTCAAGCGCGCTGTGCCAGTTTTCAAACGCGAACATCGTCCGCCAGTACAGCCAGAAGTTCGAGTTCAGCACCTCATCATCAAAGAAGTCCGTAATCCGTTTGTCCTCCAGCTCCTCATCCGGTGTGAAGAACAGCTTCATGATCTCCATCGCGCCCTTATCTGAGATCGCGAATTTGCCGTCCGTATGCGCGTCCTCCCCGCGGTTGACCGTCGCTCTGCACAGAGAATAGTTCGGGTCCTCCTTGTTCAGCCAGTAATATTCGTCCAGTACCGAAACGCCTTCGGTCTCGATGGACGGAATCGAACGGAACAAGTCCCACATACATTCAAAATGGTTGTCCATTTCACGTCCGCCGCGCATCACATAGCCAACGTTCTCATATTTATAGCCATCGCAGGCACCGCCCGGAATCGGGTCTTTTTCGAGAATGTGCACATGTTCCCCTTTCATCTGCCCGTCTCTGACCAAAAAGCACGCTGCTGAGAGCGCCGCCAGACCGCTGCCGATGATATAAGCTGATTTTCTGTCTACCCCCTCCGGTTTTTTCGGACGTGCGAATGCTTCATAATTACCACTTGCGTAATACATATTGATTTCCCCTTTCCAATCAGCCGCGCCTCGCAGACTCTCCTGCCGGCCCTGCCGTATTTCCTTTTGTTTTCGTTTGATGACCTTATTATAGTCTTTCCGCGAAACAAAACAATAAACAAAAAAGCCCCCTTGATAAAATTTTTATCAAAGCGGCTGTTTTGTATAAAAAAGTTCTTTTTCGATTTCTTCGATAGACGGTAAACTACTTTTTAATTCTTCCGGAAGCGCTTTCACCATCTGATTTTTCCATTCTGCCACACCGATCGGATTTTGGTATCCCGCAAGGGAATACTCAACCACCGTTTTATTTTTGCCTTTGACCAAAAGCAAACCAATCGTCGGATTATCATCCGGGTGACAAAGAATATCATTCACTGCATTTTGATACATATTGAGCTGACTGATAAAGCCAGGCTCAAAATCACAAGCCTTTAATTCGATTGCTACATAGCAGCGAAGTTTCAGATGATAAAATAACAGGTCAATATAAAAATCATCTCCTCCTATTTCCAGATGTACCTGTCTGCCCACAAACGCAAACCCCTGCCCTAATTCCAAAAGGAAATTCTGAATATGTTCCGTCAACTTACGCTCAATCTCAACTTCCCGTCTCGGCATATCCGTTCCCAAAAAATCAAACAAGTACGGATCTTTGAAAATCTGATTTGCCATGTCTGAATCAACAGGCGGCAGTGCAGCAGAGAAATTATTGACACTTTTCCCGACACGATCGATCAATCCGCTTTGGATCTGCATATCAAGTACCGATTTGCTCCAACCATTTTCTATGGTTTTATGTGCATACCAAATTCGGCTTTCTGCATCAGATAATTTATCCATCAGAGAAATGTTGCTTCTCCATGGTATTTGTGCAACTACCCGTTGCACAATTTCAAAATCCGGCCAACATTCTGCGAATTTTCTCATATATTTGATATTTCTCGGAGAGAAGCCGGACATATCCGGAAATGCATCCTTTAAGTCTTTCGCCATGCGATCAATAACTTTAGCGCCCCATCCCTCTTTCTCCTGCTTTTGCAGAATCGATTTTCCGATCTTCCAATAGAGACAAAGCATACTGGAATTGGCATGCAGCACGACTGAAATTCGCTGGTTCTGAATTTCCTTTTTGATTTCTTCTATAAACTCCAAATAATTATCACTCATTTCGGAAAGATTTGGAGCAACTGGAAATATCACTCCTTCCCTATCTTTCCCCATATGTTTTCTGCTATCCATAATTGTAATCTCCAACTACATTGTATGCACCTAAATTCTTATCATTCGGAACGTTTCCGGGAAAATCTCCCGCCGCGATTCTTTGTGCCGACCGTAGAAAATCTCCCGCCGCGAGGCTTTCATGGCATCCGAGAATCTCTCTCCCAAGCTTTATTTATCCGTCCGATAGCGCTCCAGCGCAGCGCGCATATTACCCTGCAGCAGCAGGCTCAGATCCCGCATGATGACGTTCGGGTCCTCTTTCATCCCCTTGCGGATCCAGTCCAGCATTAGCCCCACAAACGCGTACTTGTAAAAGTCCGCGATGAAGACTTTGTTCTCCTCCCGCACCTGCAGGCCTGCCGCTTTTTCCTCCACGACCGCGATCAGAAGGTCATAGGTCACCTGATAGAGGAACAGCTCGATCTGCTCCCTGCTGACCGAGTGATAGACGTTCATCACGAACGGCTTGTTCGCGAGCACCGCCTCAAAAATGTGCAGAAACCCCTCCTGCCAGGTGTCATAGGTCTTATTGCCCTCGATGACCCGCGAAGCCTCCTCCACGCACGACCATTCAATCAGATCGTAAATGTCCTTAAAATGATAGTAGAAGGTCATCCGGCTGATGCCGCAGTCCTCCGCAATATCGTTAATGGTGATCTTATCCAGCGGCTTCTTCGCCAGAAGATGCTTGAGTGAAGCCTCCAGCGCCCGCTTGGTTGTCTGTGACATACTGCGCTCCCTTCAGCTTATTTCGTGACCGAAATCGGACTCAGCACGATTGAGCCATCCATGCCGCTTATCGATACGGAATATGTCTTAATTTCTCCTGTTTCGTCCTCATAAGAAACGCCCCAGTTTGGGATGCTGCCGTAAAATACTCCCTGCACGACCAGCGGGCAATCCGGCATCAGCTCCTTTTGCTGATACATGCTCTTGGCTCGAAACAGCACATTACCGTCCTCATCCGCATCCACAAATTCAAGATTCAGTACGCGAAAATTCTTCAGCGGTTTTTGCGCGAAGAACGCAACCTTCGCGGCGCCGTCCTCCTCCGAAAGCATATATTCGTCATGGCTTTGGTATCCCGCAACAAAGAAATTCGCCCATGCCGCGCGCAAAACAGCCGGAACGCCCATAGGATCTACATTTTCCGATTCGTATTGCGAAAACGGCGTCAGCGGAAGCATGGCAATCTTCTTTTCGAGCTTCGCCTCTGCGCTTTGGAACTCGTCCGCGCTGATTTGCTCGGAAGCCGCCGGGTCCCACTCTCCGCTTGTATTGTAATAGTGCTGCAGCTGCACCTCGTCACCATTCTCCTGATCGTAGGTAAACCAGTAGCCGTCGCAGTCCAGCCCCCTGCCATCCTTCGAAAGCTTGTAATCGGCGAAAATATAATGTGCGGCGCCCGCGGATGCCCGGTTAAAAAAGTGTCCGACATCTGTCCAGTCATAGCGGTTTCGTCCCCAGCCCTCCAAAATATTCAGCGCTTCTCCGTCCGCGAGGGTATATACCGCCTGCACGATGCTACCGCTGTAGCTCACACCGTTTTCCTGCTCATACTTTCCGGCAGCGGAGATTTCTCCGATCAAAAGCTCTGGCACACCGTCATCATTGAGATCCTTGAGAAGATAACCGCAGCGATAAGGCGCTTCCGCGGCCATACCCGTCCCGTCCAGTGCGGACAGGAGATCAATGGCGCTGTTGATGCCGACCGGTCCGGTCATTTCTGTAATCTCCCCGGTTCCCAATAGCAGCTTGGCATACGCGTCCAGGACCTCTGTATAAGCCTCCGGTATTTCGTAATTTTCCGTTTCCGCGCCGACCGGATCGACATCGTCCGTCGGCTTCTGCTCATTTGTGCATGCGCAAAGCAGCAGCAACAAAATCATCATACAGAAACAAATCACTTTTTTTCCTCTTCGTTTTGCGCTCATCGTCGATTTCCTCCTTCAACTCCTGTTTTTTCTCCGCGGTTCTCGGTATTCTCAAACATATTTTCCCGTCAATCCGCAATCACTGCGGCAAGTACATGATACCCATTAAGCGGAAAAAAGTCAAGAAACTGTCCCGCGGCAGCCGCGCAGATTCGCCTCCCGCGAAGCCCTGCGAGGCCCATACTCTTATCCTTATGCCTGCGCTTCCTCCAGCGGATTCTGCCGGAAGCCGTCCATCAAGGCGTCGTTTTCCATGATGAAGGGGCGCGCGGTATCCTGTCCCCATGCGGTATCGTATTTTTCCATCAGATAATCGCTCAGCTCCGTCCTGTTCTGAAATTTTAATAGGCGATACGGCTCTTGAAACGCCACCTTTTCGAGAAAATACAGCGTGCCGTCCTCCGATGGCAGCAGAACGCCTGCGTGTCCGACAGAGAGCGTGTTTTCGTCATCCGAGAATTTATCGTGAAAAATGACAGAAATCAAGTGAGCCTCGCTGTCTGCGAAGTTCACGCCGCGGGAAGCCCAGCCCTCCTGCAGTGCCTGTACCTGTGCCCCGGTGCCGGTGCTGTCCGCCGCCTCGACAGGCGCGAACAGTGCGCAGAAGCCGGCGGTACTATCATCAAAAAGAACCTCCGGATGCCGCGTAATGGTATCTAAATCCACAAAAAGCAGTTCTTTCCCCTGCGTCTCCGGCTGATCCGCGCCCACGCCCAAAAATCCGCCAAGCAGGCTGTATGCAGTGATGCGGCAGTTATATCCCGCGAAGTTTCCATACTTTTCCGTCCATACGTCCTGCATATCGTACACATCGTATTTCGTTTCGGTCGGTGCGGCACTTTCAAATCCGTCGGTCAGCCACGCGGGCTTGACTGCAGCGTTAAACTGATCGACACACGCCAAAAGTGCCTGTATGCGCACCTCTGCCACGCCGCTTTTTTCCAGAAGCCCGGAAAGCAAGGCACGAGAATCCGCATCCGTCAAATTCGAATATGTCACGGTTTCCGATGCGGGCTGCGCCGGCTCACTTCCGCCCTTCCCCTCGCAGCCTGCCATACAGCTAAGCACCGCGCCGACCATCAGCAAGCACAAAAATCGTGCCGCTTTTTGTTTCCTCTTTTTCATAAATACCCCCTGTTTTTCTCACAATTTCACATGCGGATTTCCATGCACCCCATGTTTCCAGTGTTTTTCGTATCAGGCTCCAAAAGGATCCCGTTGACTTCATCATACTATATTTTTTCATACAGAACAAGCGTTTTTTCTCCTTCTCCGCAGGACTGCCGCACGTTTCACCGCATCATGAGAAGCTTTAAATTCCGCGCGCCTTTGCAAAGCGCAAAAAAATAAATGCTCCTGCCTGTGTTCGCATAAAAAGCATAGCTGCAAGCACAGGAAGGAGCATAGATCCTCAAAGGTCTGCTGCCTTCGGCCGCCGTCAGAGATTTTTTGTCTCCGCGTAGCGTTTCACCTTGCCGGTGGTGGTCTTGATCATCGGTTGATCGGTGACCACCAGGCGGTAGATGCGTTTATAGGTTGGAAGTTCTTCGTTGATGCGGTCGATATCCGCGCGGATCCGTGCCTCGATGTCTTCCGCGCGGCTCAAGCCGAGCACTTCCTGCATATACGCCGGTTGATAGACGATCTTCGCGCAAACCGCCAAGTCCTGTGTATCCTCTCCATGCCGCGGCTGTCCGAACACCATGTTTTCCTCCACATAGGGCAGATTGCTGATCAGCTGCTCGAGTTCCTCCGGATAGATGTTCTTTCCGTTTTTCAGAACGATGACATTCTTCTTACGCCCGCAGATAAACAGATAGCCGTCCCGGTCGGCATAAGCCAGATCGCCGGTATGCAGCCAGCCGCCTGCCAGCATCTTCGCGGTCTCCTCCGGATTTTTGTAATAGCCGGACATCACGTTGGGTCCACGCGCGATCAACTCCCCGATGCCCTCTTCATTTGGCTCGTCGATCATCAGCGTAACGCCCGGAATTGCCTTGCCAATCGAGCCGGGACGCCGCTCTTGAGAATTTTCCGCGGCCAGGACCGGAGACGCTTCTGTCATCCCGTAGCCCTGCACCGCGGTAATGCCAAATCGGTTGAATCCCTCAATCGCCTCCGGGTCGATGGCGGACGCGCCGCTGATGACCAGCCGCAGGCTGCCGCCAAGCTGATCGAGAATCTGCTTGAAAATTTTGCGGCGTACGTCGATCCCGCACTTCAAGAGCAGCCCGGAAAGCTTCAGTCCGAAGCGCACCTTGCGTTCGAGCCCTTCCTTTTTCACCGTCAGCATGATTCGTCTATAAATGCCTTCGATGAGCAGCGGCACGCAGAAAAAGACAGAAATCCGATATTCCACGATGTTTTTTTGCAGATACTTCAAACCGTCGCAGTAGGCTGTCGCCGCGCCCGCCGCCAGCATGACAAGCTGTCCGGTAGCACCGAAGGTGTGGTGATAAGGCAAAAAAGCCATGTTGATGTCGCCTCTGCGGATATCCTCGCAAAGCTGCAGCGCGTAAACATTTTCGACAATATTGTACTGTGACAGCATGACTGCCTTTGCCATTGAGGTGGTGCCGGATGTAAAAAGAATGAGAGATAATTCTTTCGCATCGACGGGCAAGGTCTGATATCGCGCGATCGCCTCCGCGCCCGCCTGCCTTCCTTCGTTTCGCAGCTGCGCCACGCTCACATAGTTCTCTGACTCATCCATACAGATAAACTCGCTGACCTTTGTCGTTTGCGCGGCCCGCAGCCTTTCAACCTGCTCCTGATGCGCCGGGTCGAAAATCAAAACCTCCGCCGCGCTTCTTGCCAGAGAAGTCTCCAGTTCCTCGTAGGGCAGTCCCTTATCCAACGGCACGCAGATGCCCAGGCCGCCCAAAACAGCGAAATAGCCTTCCAGCCACTCTTCCCGATTTTTTCCTATGACAGCGACACGTTTTCCCTGCATGCCGCGCAGCATCATGCCTGTGCCGAGCGAACAGACTCTTTCATAAAAATCCGCGAAGGAAATATGCTCGTAGCTGACATCCTTTCCGGTTTTTTTCTTAATGACGAACGCGTCCTCCTTCCCAAAGGTCTCGGCGCTGTAGCGCAGCAGCGCGCGCAGGTTTTCGTGGCGCACCGCCGAAAAAACTTTTTTTAATTCTCCGATTTTCATCAAAATATCAAGTCTCCTTTGTATCACTTTTCTTGTCAGTTTCCTTCGGTTAGCGTTTCAAATCGAAAGGAAAAAAATTTCAAAACGAGTAGTTTTGGTTATCGACTATTTGTTACATAGTTTCGATAACCATATTAGCGCAAGTGCGAGCAAAAGTCAAGACCATACGATGAGTTGTGGTTATAAAAACTATAAAAATATTTTATCATAACCATAATTTCTTGTTGTGAAAACGAATCAAATCGTGTAGAATGGAGCTAACAAAGCAGCAGAGATAGAGAAAAGGAGACAAAAAGATGAACAAAGTGAAAAGTCTGGCGGATTTTCATCTTCCGCGTTGGCAGCAGCTGCCGTCCATGCCGCTGTACCTCGAACAGGTGCTGGCGCTTTTGGAAGAATGGCTGGGCCCCTATTTGGGAAAAGAGGACGGAACCATTCTGACAAAGACGATGATCAACAATTACGTAAAACTGCATTTTGTCCAGCCGCCCATCCGCCGCAAATATGATCGCTTGACCGTAGCCTCTCTGTTCGTGATCGCGGTGCTGAAACCCGTATATACCATTGAAGAAATCGGTTATCTGATTCGGCTCTCTTTGGGGCATTCCGATCCGAAGGCCGCCTACGATGATTTTTGCGACTGCGCGGAGGCTGCCGTCAGCCATGCCTTTCATCAGACTACCATGGAAAGAGACACAAAAGCAGGCGACCCGCGCCTGCTTCTTTGGAACGCCTGCAACGCCTTCGCGTGCCAGCTGTATGTAAGACGAATCTATTTGGAAGACGCGATGGCGCGCCCCACGGAGGAATAATGCCGCAGGTTCCCGCGCAAAAGCGCGCAGCTTCTACTCCACGTCTTCAAACTGAGAGTTATACAGGTTGGCGTAGAAGCCGCCCCTGGCCAGGAGCTGCTCGTGGGTACCCTGCTCGATGATGTCCCCGTCCTTCATGACCAAAATCAGATCGGCGTTTCGAATCGTAGAAAGCCGATGCGCGATGATGAAGCTGGTTCTGCCCTGCATCAGACGATCCATCGCCTTTTGAATCTCGACTTCCGTTCTGGTATCGACAGAGGAGGTCGCTTCATCCAAAATCAAAATCTTATTGTCCGCCAAAATCGCGCGGGCAATCGTCAAAAGCTGTTTCTGCCCCTGAGAAACGTTGCTTGCGTCCTCATTCAACTCCATCTGATAGCCGCCCGGCAGAGTCTTGATGAAATGATCCGCGCGTGCCGCTTTGGCTGCCTCGATGACTTCCTCGTCGGTGGCATCCAATCTGCCGTATCGAATGTTTTCCATAATACTTCCCTTAAACAGCCAAGTATCCTGCAGAACCATGCCGAACGCGTCACGCAGATCTCTGCGGTTAAAGTCCTTGATATTCGTATGATCCAACAGAATTTCTCCGCTGTTCACATCATAGAAGCGCATCAGCAGCTTGACCATGGTAGTCTTGCCGGCTCCGGTCGGTCCGACAATCGCGATCTTTTGACCCGGCTCCACGTGTGCGCTGAAGTCCTTGATGATGACCTGATCCGGATCATAACCGAAGCGCACGTGACGAAACGTAACTTCTCCGGTAATCTTCGTAATGTCTGCGGGGTGTTCCAAAACCTGCTGTTCTTCCGCTTCATCCAAAAATTCAAAGACACGCTCGGATGCCGCCGACATCGACTGCACCAGATTGATGACCTGCGCGATCTGCTGGATCGGCTGTGTAAAGTTTTTTACATACTGAATGAAAGCCTGAATATCACCGACTGTAATCACGCCGCGAATCGCCAGCAGCCCGCCGGACAGTGCCACGCAGGCATAGCCGAGATTGCCGACAAACATCATGATCGGGTGCATCATGCCGGACAAAAACTGTGACTTCCACGCGGAATCATAGAGAATCTCGTTTGTTTTTTCAAACTCCTCGATGGTATCTTTTTCGCGGTTAAATGCTTTGATGACCATGTGCCCGCCGTAGACCTCCTCGACCTGCCCATTGATGTGCCCCAGATATTCCTGCTGCGCGCGGAAAAACTTTTGGGATTTTTTTGTCACCAGGCCGAGCAGCGTCATCGAAACTGGCAGAATGATGATCGCGATCAGCGTCATCAGCGGTGAAATGCTCAGCATCATAATCAACACACCAATCATGGTTGCTGTCGCGGTAATGATGGTCGTAATGCTCTGGTTCAAGCCCTGCCCCAGCGTATCGACATCATTGGTGATCCGAGAAAGCACCTCGCCGTAGGTTCTGCTTTCAAAATACTGCATCGGCATGCGGTTGATTTTTTGAGAAATCTCTTTGCGCAGGCGATAGCATACCTTTTGCGTGATGCCGGTCATGATCCATCCCTGCAGGAAGCTGAGCAAAGCACTGCACAAATACAATCCCAATACGAAGAGCAGAATTTGTCCGATCCTGTCAAAATCAATCACGCCGGTGCCCTGAATCTTAGCCATCAGGCCGGTGTACAGCTCGGTGGTCGCCTTACCCAGAATCTTTGGGCCTGCGACACTGAATACCGTCGAGCAAGCAGCGAAAATCATCACAGCAAAGATTCCAAAACGATAACGTCCCATGTAGCGCAGCAGCGTTCCGATAGATTTTTTAAAGTTCTTCGGTTTTTCACCCGGCATCATGCCCGGTCCGCCCAGCGGGCCGCCCGGTCCCCGTCTTCTCGGCGCGCGGTTCATACGTGTCTGCTCCGGCTGGAAAAATTGTGTTTGTTTACGCATCTTCACGCACCTCCTTTTCGTTTTGTTCCCGCTGCTGCATGGCTGCCGCGCTGTCCGCGGGTTCGTCTGCCGCAGCAGCCATGCTGCCCGCAGGTTCATACGCTTTGCTTCCTGCCACCTCCGGCAGCCCCAGTTCCTTCGCCGAAAGCTGCGATTTTGCGATCTGCCTGTAGACTTCGCAGTTTGTCAAAAGTTCCTCATGCGTACCTCTGCCGACGATGCGGCCTTCATCCAGTACCAAAATCTGCTCCGCGTGCAGGATCGTGCTGATCCGCTGTGCCACAATGATGACCGTACTGTCCTTGACGTTTTCGGCGAGCGCCTTGCGCAGCGCCGCGTCGGTTTTCATATCCAGGGCTGAAAAACTGTCGTCAAAGATAAAAATCTTCGGATTCTTGGCGATCGTTCTGGCAATTGCCAGGCGCTGCTTCTGACCACCTGAAACATTGCTGCCGCCCTGCGCGATTGGACTGTCGTATTTTTCTTCTTTTTCTTCGATAAAATCCTCTGCCTGTGCGATCTTAGCCGCACGGCGGATTTCTTCATCAGTCGCGTTGTCGTTGCCAAAACGGAGATTTGAGGCAATGGTTCCCGAAAACAACACGCCCTTTTGCGGCACGAAACCGATCTTCCCGCGCAGTTCTTCCATCGACAGCTTGCGAATATCTTTGCCGTCAATTTCAACACTGCCCGCCGTCACATCATACAGACGCGGGATCAGATTGACCAGTGTGGATTTACCGCATCCGGTACTGCCGATAATCGCTGTGGTAGTCCCCGGCGTCGCGGTAAAATCAATATCGTGCAGCACATCCTCCTCCGCGTTCGGATAGCGGAAGCAGACGTGATGGAAACGCAGCACGCCCTCACAGGTTGTAAGGTGCTCCGGCGTTTGCGGATCTTTGATAGAAGATTCTGTCTGCAGAACTTCATCGATACGTTCTGCCGCGACTGCCGCTCTCGGCAGCATGATGGACATCATGGTCAGCATCAGGAAAGACATGACGATCATCATCGCGTAGGTGATAAAAGCAGTCATCGCGCCGACCTGCATGTTCCCCGCGTCAATCTGATGCGCTCCGAACCAGACAATCGCAACGGTCAGCACGTTCATAATCAGCATCATGCCGGGCATCATGAAGGTCATCACGCGATTGGTAAAGAGCATGGTCCTGGTCAGCGCGCGATTTGCCTCATCGAAACGTTCTTCTTCTTTGTCCTCACGCTTGAACGCGCGGATGACCGAAAGTCCGGTAAGGATTTCCCGGGAAACCAGATTCAGTCTGTCAACGAGTTTTTGCATGAGTTTAAACTTTGGCATGGACGCTGACATCAGCACCATGACATAGCCTAAAATGACGAGCAGCGCCAGCGCGATGATCCAGCCCATCCCTGCTCCGGTCTGCATCGCTTTGATGACACCGCCGATGCCCATGATCGGCGCGTACGCGACCATCCGCAGCAGCATAGCCGATACCATCTGAATCTGCTGAATATCGTTGGTGCTTCTGGTGATCAGCGAGGCAGTAGAGAATTTGTCCATCTCCGCGTTGGAAAATCCAACGACCCGCTTGAAGACGCCGTCTCGAAGGTTTTTGCCGATGCCCGCGCCGACGCGAGAAGCAAAGAAGCTGACCAAAACAGTCGCGATTCCCATGATCAATGCCATACCGAGCATCTTCAGACCGGCTCTCCACAGGTAAGAGGTCTGTATCGCATTGACATCCAGCCCGGCTGCCTGATCGCAGGCAACTGCGTAGGCGACGCCCATGGACCTGACCATGGAGCTTCCCATCGTGTCGATGGTCTTTTGCAGGTTTTGCCGCATCGAAAGAATCGCGTCCTCCTGCATCCTGCCTGCATCGCGCATTGCCGTGAATACCGGACGGACATCCACGCAGACCGCGGTGTAGGGATTGCCGTCCTCATCCTCTTTTTGCTGTTCGAACGGTGTCAGGGAAACGCCCAGCATCCTGCCGAGCTCTTCCACGCTCATCGCGTCAATCTTTGCCTTGTCCATACCGCTCTGTACCGCTGCGTAGGACTTAAACGCGGACTCCTCCATGGCGCTCATCTGATAGTTTAGAATCAGCGGCAGCACCAGTTTTTCATCCATTTCATCCCAGCGTTTTTGCGCGCTCTCCGTCAGCTTGTAAACCTCGCCTTCCTTTTCGTAGAGATTCCGCCAAAGGCGGCCCTCATCCTCCGTCATCGTCAGCTGTGCGGTCTCGAATTCCTCTGCTGTCACAGCCTGCGGCACGACATGCTCCACACCGCTTTTTTGAATGCCGACATCGATGATATCCGACGTATAGGACGGCAGTGCCAGATCACACATGGCCTGAATCAAAAGCAGTGCCAGAATCACAAAGACAGTCTTCCAATACGGCACCATGTTTTTGAATATTTTACTCATCCGTTTTCCCCTTTCCGTTATTGCTGAGCTTTCTCGCTTCGATTTCTGTCCTTGAGATGTTGTAAATTTCGTTCAGATAGCCAATCAGCTGCTTCATGTCGTTTGCGTCGAGACGGCTCATGACAGCCATGCCGAAATCATGCATGATCTGCCGACACTCCAGCGTGACTGCGCGACCCGTCTCGGTCAGCGTCACATAGGTATTGCGCCGATCTCCCTGATCCACCGTCCGTTCCACATAATGCAGTGCCTCCAGTCCGCGCAGCGTGCGTGAAATTGCCGACGGCAGGACCTTGGTCTTGCTCGCAAGCTTGGAAATCGTGATCTTGCCGTCCTCGGCATCCATGATATGATTCAGCGTAAAAAAATCGCCTTGATTCAGCTGATCCGGCATTATATCCGCCATATGTAGCTTGCGAAACTGGTTCATGGTCTTGAACAGCTCCATATACAAATCTTCCATTTTTTCTCCTTCGTGCTTTCCCCGGATGTTCGCCCCGCGCTTTGCTTCCCTCACGTCAAGGCGCGGTGGGTTTGCTCCGGAGTATTTAGCTTCCTTATTTTTTTGGCTAATTCCGCCACATGGTTATTATTTAACAGTGTTATCTTTTATCACCGTCAAATGTTAGCACGACTGAGGCGGGATGTCAAGCGTTCCGACGCTGTTTTCATCTGTTTTTCACCGAAACACGCCATTTATCAACACAAAAAAGATCCCCCTCGACATCGGCAAAAACCGATGCGCGCAGAGAGATCTTTTTCATTGCGCCAGATAAACTGCCGCGCAAACATTTTCTGCGGAATGTTAGAATGCTACCTTCATAAACAGCGCCACCAGACACAGAATCAGCGCCGCAGGCACATAGAGATAGCGTCCGACCGCGTACCAGAATTTGCTCTTGGTACCGACCGCGTCCATGATTTCGTCTTTTTTCATGACATAGAACCACGAGATCGCGCCGAAGGTAGCGCCGATCGGAATGATGTAGATGGATACCCAGTCCATCCAGGTGCCCCATTTTGGAATTGCCTCCATGCCGATACCGAAGCCCAGACACAGCACGCAGAGCAGAATCAGCACAGCGCCCCTGCTCAGTTTCGGGAACTTATGCAGCAGGGACTCCGCCACGGCTTCAAACATATTCTGCAGGGAGCTGACTCCCGCGAAGATCATCGCCGCGTAAAGAATCACCGCGAACAGTTGTCCCATCGGCACATCCTGCAGGATGGCCGGCAGGGTTACGAACAGCAGGCTCGGGCCGGCTCCGACATCCGTACCATAGGCGAAGCAGGCAGGAATGATGACGATTGCCGCCACGACCGCCGCGATGGTATCAAAGAACGCCGTATGCTGCGATACGCTGATGACGTTTTCGTCCTTCGATAAATACGCGCCATAGACAATCATCCCACTGCCTGTCACCGAAAGGGAGAAAAACGCCTGTCCCATCGCCCAGATCCATGTCATCGGGTCGATCAGTTCCTCCCACTTTGGAGTGAAAATAAACTTACAGCCTTCCCATGCGCCCGGCATCATCGCGACACGCGCTGCCAAAATCAAAAAAATGATAAAAAACAGCGGCATCATGATCTTATTCGTCTTTTCGATGCTGCGCGCGCCGAGAAACAGCGTCAGCAGCGTACCGACTACGACGATGATGTGATACGGTATGACCGAATACGAGGTCATCGAAAAGCTTTCAAACCATGCCGCGGTATCCACCGTCATCAGATTGCCAAAAAGCGAGTCCGCGAAGGCTTTCAGGATATACGCGATGATGATGGCGTAGCCGATGGCAATACACAGGGAACCTGCGAGCGGCAGCCACGCGAGCAGACCTCCCGCTTTTCCGGCCTTTTCACCGCGCGTCGCCCAAGCGTACTGATAAGCGCCCAGGGTACCGGTTCCCGCGCGGCGCCCGATCGCGAATTCCGCCGGAAGTCCGACATAGCTGAATACGATAACAAAGAATAAATACACTAACAGGAAGGCGCCGCCGCCGTTGCTCCCCAGCTTGTTTGGAAATCCCCAAACGTTTGCCATGCCGACAGCAGAGCCCACCGACGCCAAAATGAAGCCCCACCTGCTGCCAAAGCTTTTGGACCTGTCTGTATGTTGTTTCCCCATGTTAAAATTCTCCTCTTCTCCCAGATATCTTTTGTATCTTTCCTGATGTCCTGCACCCATTGCGCAAACACAGGCAAACACTATTCTAACATAGTTTCAGGGAGATTACCATCAGCGAATTTCATTTTCTCGTTAAATTTTCAGAATTTTCTGTTATATTCCACTAACGAAATCAGAGATTTCTATGCGCACATGGCGCTCGCGCGTGAGCGCCGCTTTTAGGGTCAAAAAGTGCCCAAAGATGTAACGCATTAGATTTTGCCTTCGCCGCCCCTGGAAATATAAGGAATACCTTTTTATTTTTTGTTTAAAAACACAAATCTTTATTAAAACGCTTGTATCCGATCACTTTTTGGGAGGTACAGCATGGAAACTCCATCCATTTAATCTAAACACGGCATGTGAAATGGAAGAGACACAGCCGCAGCATTACATCTTTTTGTTCAAAACCTGAGAAAATGGGAACTTTCACTTGTTTTTTCCCTTTTCTCGATCATAATGCCTATACGATACCCATAACAGTGGACACTTTAATCTGCAGAGGCATCGGCGGTAGTGCGCAGGCAGCACTCGTCGAGACGGGCATCAAGCTCTATGGCGGTGTCAGTGGAGACGCTGACGCAGCGGTGAGTGCAACAAACGAGCTATAAAGCTCAAGATACAAGGAGGAACTTATCATGCTGAATGAAAATGTTGTTAAGCTGCTTAAGAGCGGCATGTGGGATCTGGCTACCTGCGCCAATGGCGAGCCCAATGTGGTGCCCGTAGCCTTTAAGGATGTGACTCCGGACGGTAAGTTGGTTGTCGGCGATGTGTTTCTGGACACGACCCTGAAAAATCTGTCCGTCGGAGCCGCTGCGTAGCCGATTCAAAGATCGAGACAAGCTGTTCGGTATGGTGAATCCTCTGTCCCTGACAGCGGCAAAAGCTGCCTATGAGTACGGCGGCGCGTGGCACGAAGCACTGAAGGAATATTTGGACGGGAACTTCGTCTTTGCGAAGGAGTTCCTCTCCCGCGAGCTGCCGGAGGCAGTCATGTACATCCCGGAGGCCACTTATCTTGCTTGGGTAAACATGGGCAACTGCCTGCCGGATGGCACCGACCTTCCAGACATCTTTGCGAATAAGGCAGGTGTGCTGCTGGAGAGCGGCAACGCACTATTTGTGGGCAATGCCGCCGGATACATTCGTTTGAATCTGGCCATGCCCCGCAGCATCATCGAAACAGGTCTTGCCCGTATGGTGAAAGCGATTCGTGAGGAACGATAATGCAAAGTAAAAAGGACGGTCTGGTGGAACTGAAACGCGGTGCAATCACGCTGCGGGATACAGACGGACTCTATCGCCTAAAATAAATAGAACTATTTAAAACCGGTGCTTTTTCAGCACCGATTTTTTTCTTTATCAATGTGACTTCGTCACAGAAAAGTGTTTTGTCAAGTGGTATGATAAAGCCACAATCAAGAAAGAGGTGGTAAACATGAAAATTAAACTCAATCCCGATCAAGTGATGGTCAATACCATCAAAGAGGGACTCAAACGCACCGGTGGATACTGTCCCTGTCGCAGAGAGCGCACAGAGGCGACCAAGTGTATGTGTCAGGAGTTCAAGGAGCAAATTGCAGACCCGGACTTCGAGGGATTCTGCCACTGCATGCTCTACTACAAATCCTTGCAGGATTAAAGGAGGAATACCATGCTGTCAAAAAAACTGGCTGCCGTGGACAGGACGCAATGCGTCGCCTGCGGCGTATGTGAAAATACCTGTCCGATAGACGCGGTTCAAGTCCATCGCGGCTGCTATGCCTTGGTGCAGCGGGATCGCTGTGTAGGCTGCGGGAGGTGCGCAAAGCTCTGCCCCGTCGGCTGCATAACAGTGAAAGTGAGGGACGAGGCATGAAGAAAAAACACTGGTACGATTATCTATGGGTCTATGCTATAGTCTACTTTGCACTGGGCTTTTTTAATATCCTCTTTGCATGGCTGGGCATGATCGACTTCCTGCTGCCGCTGATTCTAGCCATCTTCGGTGGAAACAAGTTTTTCTGCAACCATCTCTGCGGACGTGGACAGCTGTTCAGCAAGCTGGGGACCGATCTGAAATGCTCCCGCTGCAAGCCGACACCGCGCTGGATGTCCTCCCAGTGGTTCCGCTACGGCTTTTTGATCTTTTTCCTGACGATGTTCGGCAATATGGTGTTCCAGACCTATCTGGTCGCTGCTGGTGCTGCGTCCTTGCGGGAGGCCATTAAGCTGTTCTGGACCTTCCGTGTGCCTTGGGGCTGGACTTACACAGCCGGTACAGTCGCTGATTGGGTGGCGCAGTTCAGCTTTGGCTTTTATAGCCTCATGCTGACCTCTCTGCTGCTGGGTCTGATCGTTATGGTGCTCTACAAGCCCCGCACATGGTGCGCCTTTTGCCCCATGGGAACCATGACGCAGGGTATTTGCAAGCTGAAAAACAAAGAATAACTAAGGATAACAGAAAGGAGCCTTTCTCATGGCTGAACTGAACATCACTTCTCTGAATTTTGAAAATGAGGTACTGCATTCCGACAAGCCCGTCCTGCTGGATTTCTACGCGGACTGGTGCGGACCGTGCAAAATGCTCTCTCCCATACTGCATGAGCTTGCCGAAGAAAAAAGCGGTGCGCTCAAGGTGGGCAAGGTCAATGTGGACGAGCAGATGGAGCTGGCGATGCGTTTTCAGGTATCCAGCATCCCGATGCTGGTCGTATTCAAGGATGGAAAGGCCGTTGCCAAATCGGTGGGCTATCGGCCTAAGTCGGAGATCGCCGCCATGGTGGAGGGCGCAAGATGAAAGTTGTGATCGTAGGCGGTGTGGCGGGCGGTGCTTCTGCCGCCGCCCGCATCCGCCGTTTGGATGAACACGCGCAGATCATCATGATCGAGCGCAGCGGCTATGTGTCCTATGCCAACTGCGGCCTGCCGTATTATGTGGGCGGTGTGATCAAAGAGCAGGAAGAACTGACGCTGCAAACTCCGGAGAGCTTCTGGGATCGTTTTCGCATTGATGTGCGGGTACGGCAGGAAGTAACTGCGATCGATCCTACAGAGAAAACCGTCACCGTTCACGCATTGGATAGCGGAAAGGTCTACACGGAAACCTATGACAAACTGCTTCTCGCACCCGGCGCAAAGCCGACGGTTCCTGCGCTTTCCGGCGTCAGCAGTGAGCGTGTTTTCACGCTGCGCACTGTGGAGGATACCCTCCGCATTCGGCACTTTGTAGAGGATCAGAAGCCGAAAACTGCTGTTTTGGCTGGCGGCGGCTTTATCGGTCTGGAAATGGCGGAAAACCTTGCAGAAATGGGCGTTTCCGTCACCATCGTTCAGCGGCCCAAGCAGCTATTAGCGCCGCTGG
>ERZ857998.1020-NODE-1020-length-35184-cov-8.522076_pt1 | contig 35184 bp, 29 predicted proteins | sample MGYA00519954_ERZ857998 | MGnify/ENA primary metagenome ERZ857998 (study PRJEB31778, sample SAMEA3449424) | human gut metagenome | biome: human gut; feature: human-associated habitat; material: faeces | place: United Kingdom | collected 2010/2012 ...
CTGAAGGGCCGGCGCAGCTCGGCGCGTCGTCCGGGGCGGTCTTCGCCCCGGAGCCGGACGCGCGTTTTCGCCGGAGAGAGTCTCGCGTCGCCCAGCGCGGCCGCCGGGCCGGAATCGATCTCCGGACCGAGTCAGAGCGTCCTGTGAGCCGGATTCTGAAAAACGCGATTTCTGTCCGGGGATGCAGGACGGTACTGTTTTTGATGTCGTTCGGGATAAGTCGCTGAAATTGTCTGAAACGGACAAAAAACAACGATTATAACAAAAATTTGTCTATTTTTGGACACGGTAAGAACTCAAAACCAACCAGGAGAAGATGAAATAGACATACATTGAGGTGACTCGATTGCTGTATCTGGTACTGAAAATCGCCAAATTCATTCTACGCACAGATAACAGGAGAGACTCGTGCATACGTGAGTATAGCACGGATTCTGCTTGTTTTTGTGTAGGGCGTTTGGCGATGCCTCAGTACGGAGCTTGCGGGTTCCGTGCTTTTTTGTTTTTTGGTCCAAAGGGTGTGTCCGGGGGCGGTTTCGGGTTATAAGTGGACGATATAGAATTAGTTATAATAGTTGTTTAACGAATAATCAGTGAGTTATGGTTGTGCTGAAACATGGTGAGTTGTATCTATTCTCTTCCACGGAGGAACCCTATGAGGACGCTTTCGGCGTTTTCGAATGTATCGACGGCGGATATATCCTGCTCCGGGTGATGTTCAACGGCCGGGGAATGTCGCGGAACTGCTGGCTGCCGGACGCATACCGGATCGTCCGGCAGGCGACTCCGAAAGAAACGGGTTTGTTTCAGGAGATTGTCGTTCGTATCTCTCGCGGCCTGGATTTCTTGAAGGTCATGAGTCCCGAGACCTACCAGTTGCAATTGATCGTCAGCGAATTGTTTTCCCGGCAGGATGCCGAGGGAGGAGGACGGGCCGTACAGTAAAAAAACGTATGCGGACGCCGGCGATCCGGTATCCGCATACGGGCGCGCCCGGTGCGACGGGGTTACATCCGGAACGTGTCCGGGTCGAGTCCCGAACTTTCGCATTTTATGTGCGTGATGAAATTCATCTCCTGCGGGCTGAGTTCGAAGTCGAACAGTTGCGCGTTCTCGACGATCCGCGACGGCGTGATGGACTTCGGCAGCGGCAGGATGCCCCGTTGTAGGTGCCATCTGAGGACGATCTGCGACACGCTCTTGCGGTGCTTGGCCGCGAGCACGTCCAGTTCGACGCTTTCGAACAGCCGTCCCTGGGCCAACGGGCCCCACGCCTCGACGAGAATGTCCCGCGCCCGACAGTACTCGACCGTCTCGTCCTGGGGCATACCCGGGTGCAGTTCGATCTGATCGACCATCGGCGCGATGTCGGCCTTCTCGAGCAGCGCGTCCAGGTGGCGCGGCTTGAAGTTGCTGACGCCGATGGCGCGCACGCGCCCTTCCCTGTATAGTTTTTCCATCGCCCGCCACGTTTCGCGGTTCAGTTGCTGCCAGTCGTCGTCGTGCTTTCTCGGGATCGGCCAGTGGATCAGGTACAGGTCGAGGTAGTCCAGTTCCAGGTCGGACAGGGTTTTGTCGAATGCGTGCAGCGTCGTTTCGTAGCCCTGCGCGCTGTTCCACACCTTGCTGGTTATGAACAGCTCTTTGCGGTCGGTGCCGCACTTGCGGATGGCTTTGCCGACGCTCTTTTCGTTGCCGTAGACGGCAGCCGTGTCGATATGCCGGTAACCCGCATGGACGGCCTCGATGACCGAACTGACGGCCGTTTCGCCGTCCGGCGTCAGGTAGGTGCCGAAACCGACGCAGGGTATTTGCACGCCGTTGCTCAGCGTAAACGTGTCTTTCAGCGATTTGAACGATTCTTTCGGTGATTTCATAATGCGTTGTATTTAGTCTGTTCCCCGTTTTTTCTGCATAACCCGTGCCGTTCCGGACGGTCGCGCCCGATTTCCGCCGGACGGCTTTTCCCTTCGTGTTTCCGGCCGGGCTTTCGCCTGCGTTTCTTCTTCGCGCCGGCGTCCAGCGGTTCTGCGCTTTACCGGGCGGTTTCAGTCGTTTGCGCGTCCGGCGGTCGCTTTTCCGCGGCGGTCAGACGGGCAGCGTGATCGTGAACCGGCTACCGTGCCCGATCTGGCTCTCGACGCCGATCGTGCCGCCGTGCGCCTCGACGAACTCTTTCGAGATAGCCAGTCCGAGGCCGCTGCCCTGCACTTTCGTGCCCGGTACGCGGAAGTAACGGTCGAAGATGCTCTTGTGGTAGCGCGGGTCGATGCCGCGTCCGAAGTCCTGCACGAAAATATCGACCTTGTTGTCGCGCTGCGCCGCGCCGACGATGATCCGCGCCCCTTCGGGCGAGTGGTGGATCGCGTTCGACAGCAGGTTCGTGACCACCCAGGCGATTTTTTCGCTGTCGATGAACAGCTTCGCGATCTTTTCGGGGTATTCGACTTCGACGAAACAGCCGAAACGTTCGGCCAGCACTCGCGTCGCCGCCACCGCGTAGTCGATCAGTTCGATCGGTTTGGTGACCTTCGGCATCAGTTGCAGCTTGCCCGTCTCGATCTGGGTCAGGTTCAGCAGCTCGCCGGTGATGCCGAGCAGCCGGTCGCTGTTTTCGCGGATGCTCTGCGCCAGGGCTTTCTGCTCGTCGTTCAGCGGCCCGAGCCGGCTGTCTTCGAGCAGGTGCAGGCTCATCATGATCGACGCGATCGGGGTTTTCATCTCGTGCGAGACGGTCGAGATGAAATTCGTTTTGGCGGAATCGATCTCCTTGTATTTGGTGATGTTGTTCAGGATAATCATATTGCCGATGAAACTTTTCTTCTTCTCGCCGACCGGCGTGACGTACAGCGGGATGTTTTCCATCTGGAAATAGCTCTCCTTGTTGTCGGCGTAGATTTTCAGCGGCTCCTTATTCGGGTCGTCCGAGTAGAGTTCGCGGATCAGCCGCCGCAGCAGGTCGTTGTTGAGCGCCACTTCCGTCGCGTTGCGGCCGACGGCCTCTTCGGGCTTCAGATTCAGGATCGTGAACGCTTCGTCGTTCATGAACAGGATCTTTTTATCCGGGTCGAGACCGATGATCGGTTCGTGCAGGCTGTTGACGACCGCTTCGATTCGCTTTTTGGCCATCATCAGGTCGTCCAACGTGCTGCGCTGGTATTCCGACAGTTTTTCGGCCATGTTGTTGAACGATTCGGCTACGGCGCGGAACTCCTTGTTGCGGCTGAAGTCGAGACGTTTGTCGTAGTGGAAATTCGCGATTTCCATAATCCCTTTTTTGAGTTCGCGGATCGGCCGGACGACGGCTTGCGGGAAGCGGATCAGCAGCACGAAGGCGATCAGCGCGCACAGGATCGCGCTGACGGCGATCCGCAACATAGCGTCCTCGGCGGTCGTCCCGGCCAGGCGGCTCTTTTCGCGGATGGCCGTCATGTTCAGATCCATGATCTTGTACAGGTCGCTGCGGATCTCCAGGATCTTGTCCAGCGTGACCGAATCCGACAGTTTGTCGATCTTCGAGCTCAGGTTGTCCGTCACGCGGAATTCGTCCGATTCGGTGATATTCCTGCGTTGCAACGCGAGGTTATCCAGCAGTTCGGTCATCGACGTCGAGTCGAAGGTCAGGCTGTCGAGCGCCGTCATCATGCTGCGGGCGTAGTGCAGCGAGTTGTAATTGTCGGTCAGGATGTTCCCGGAGGCCCGCGACAGGTCGAGAATATAGCCTACGGACTGGATGCCCAGCAGCAGGATCATGGCGAACAGCGCGCCGATGCCCAGCGTCAGTCTTCGTTGAATCAGCATATCAGGATAATATTACGAGGTCGATACTCAGTCGATACAGTTTGTTGAGCAGACGCCGGAAAAAGAAAGCCGTCCTTACCAGCGAAAGTAGCGTAAATTTCGGTTGGGCGATGCACACCGTACTGATTTTTTGTTTGGAGCACACGTCCATGATGCTTTCGATCACGCGGTCGGAATGCACCTGCAACACTTCGCCGCCCAGTTCCGACGCCAGTTTGAAGTTGTTGATCAGGTAACGCTGGTTGGCCAGCGGGATGCGGTCGGCGCTTTCGCGCGGAGTTTGCACGTAGAGTACGGCGAATCTGGCGTTGTAACGCGTGGCCAGCCGGGCGGTCTTGCGGATCACGCGGCGCGGCCCTTTGTCGCCGCTGTCGATCACCGCGAGGAATTTTTCGTGGCGCACGCCGATGTTTTCGGATACCTCGTTCTCGACTTTCTTTTCGACGCGCAGCGCGACTTCTTTCAGCGCCAGTTCGCGCAGTTGCAGGATGTTCTCCTCTTTGAAAAAGTTGTCCAGCGCGACCTGCACTTTCTCCGGCTTGTAGATTTTGCCGTCTTTCAGCCGTTTGATCAGCTCTTCGGCCGTCAGGTCGATGTTCACTACTTCGTCGGCCATCGCCAGCACGCTGTCCGGGATGCGTTCGCGGATTTCGATGCCCGAGACGCGCTGCACCTCTTCGTTGAGGCTTTCGATGTGCTGGATGTTCACGGCGCTGATGACGCTGATCCCGGCTTCGAGGATTTGCAGCACGTCCTGCCACCGTTTGGCGTGCTCGCTGCCCTCGATGTTCGTGTGGGCCAGTTCGTCGACGATGACGATCTCCGGATGGGTGTTCAGGATGCCCTGCAGATCCATCTCTTCGAGTTCTTTGCCTTTGTAGAACAGTTTGCGACGCGCAATGACGGGAAGCCCCGACACCAGGGCTTCGGTGTCGGGACGTCCGTGCGTTTCGATATAGCCGATCTTCACATCCACGCCCACTTCGAGCAGTTGGTGTGCCTCTTGCAGCATCCGGTAAGACTTGCCTACGCCGGCGATCATACCGATGTAGATTTTGAATTTGCCCCGGTGCGAACGCTTGATCAGATCGAGGAAGTGCTGTACGCTCTGTTTTTGATCCATAAATTAATCCAGCATAATTGAGAATCCGCCTACAAAGTTAACATCATCTTTGGCCGGATTCCATATCAGCCGCGTAAAAATCGGCAGAGAGAACGAGTCCGAGAAACGGATCGCCTTGGTCGCTCCGACCGTGACGTTGCAAACTGCGAATCCGGAAGTGCCGTACATATTCTCGGTGGCCCACGGCGTAAATCCTACTGCTGCGATCATGTCCACGCTTTTGACTGCGAACGGATACGAAATTTCCGCATAGGTCGAGTAGTTCTGCCGTCCTTCGTCGTCGCGGTCGGCGCCGAACAGCATCGTGTTCCAGGCCAGTGTCAGCGGGAAACGTTCGCCGAAACGGTAAGCTCCTCCCACTTCGATCATGTGCGGCGAGTCGGCGCCGAAACGGAAGTATTTTTCGGTGTAACGTTCCGATGAGGGCGTCCAGTAATAGTCGGTCAGCGAGAGGGTCAGTCCGCCCAATGTGTAGGCGGCCGTCAGGTCGGCTTCCTTGTAGTCCCCGGTAAAGTCGGCCGATCCCCATGCGGTCAGCGAGAAATCGCCCGCCGTCATGCCGAGCGTCGGTTGTATGCTGGCGTTGGCGTTGTACGAGCCGCGCCAGATGTAGCTGCTGACGAAATCGGCTCCGACTTTGACCCGTACGCCTTTTTCCTGAGCCATTGCGCAGTCTGCGAGCAGCATTCCGGTCAGTACGGCAAATAAAACGATTGCGGTTTTAAATTTGTTTTTCATGGTCGATTTGTTTTAAAAGTCGGGTTGTTTTTAAATTGTTTTTAATTCGAATGGTTTGCCGGAAGTCTCACAGCGTGCCCGTTTCAGATGCGGCCGCCGGTTTCAGCCGGTCGAGGGCTACGTTCAGTTGCAGTACGTTTACCTTCTCGGTTCCGAAAAGACCCAGCCAGGGTTTTTGGATCGTCTGCCGGATCAGTTCCCTGACGGTCTGCTCGGAAAGTCCGCGGGCTTCGGCCACGCGCCGCGCCTGTACGTAGGCTCCGGCCGGGGAGATGTCCGGATCGAGTCCGCTGCCGCTGGCGGTGACCATCTCGGAAGGCACGTCCTGCCGCAGCAGGTACGGGTGAAAGGTCAGGAAGGTGTCGATGCGGGCTTTTACTTCATCGAGGTATTCGGGGTTGGTCGTAGCCTTGTTGCTGCCGCCCGAACCGCCGCCGTTGTAGTCCACGGCCGAGGGACGGCTCCAGAAATAGCGGACATCGGTGAACCGCTGCCCCACGTTCGCCGCGCCGACGACCTGTCCGTCGAGCGTTACCACGTCGGCCTCTCCGCCGTTGGGGCCTGCGACGGCCGACACGCCGCGCAGCACGAGGACATATCCCACGCCGAGCACGATACACATCGCCAGCGTTATTTTGAGTGAAATCCAAAGGTTTTTCATAGTTGAAGCAATGCTTTAAAATAATACGCTTATTAACATGTCTATCAGTTTGATGCCGACGAACGGGACGATCACGCCGCCGAGTCCGTAGATAAAGAGGTTGCGGCGCAGCAGGGCCGAGGCCCCGATCGGTTTGTAGGTCACGCCGCGCAGGGCCAGCGGGATGAGCAGCGGAATGATCAGGGCGTTGAAGATCACCGCCGAGAGAATGGCGCTTTCGGGCGAGTGGAGGTGCATGACGTTCAGCGCGCCGAGCGACGGAATCGAGGCGATGAACAGCGCCGGGACGATGGCGAAGTACTTCGCGACGTCGTTGGCGATGGAGAAGGTCGTGAGCGTGCCGCGCGTCATCAGCAGCTGTTTGCCGATCTCGACGATCTCGATCAGCTTCGTGGGGTCGTTGTCCAGGTCGACCATGTTGCCCGCCTCCTTGGCGGCCTGCGTGCCGCTGTTCATGGCCACGCCCACGTCGGCCTGCGCCAGCGCCGGGGCGTCGTTCGTGCCGTCGCCCATCATGGCCACCAGCTTGCCCGACTGCTGTTCGCGGCGGATGTATTCGAGCTTGTCCTCGGGACGTGCTTCGGCGATGAAGTCGTCGACGCCTGCCTTCTCGGCGATGTATTTGGCCGTCAGCGGATTGTCGCCCGTGACCATCACGGTCTTCACGCCCATCCGGCGCAGCCGCTCGAAGCGTTCGCGGATGCCCGTCTTGATGATGTCCTGCAACTCGATGACGCCCGTGATCCGTTCGTTTTCGCAGACTACGAGCGGTGTGCCGCCGTTTTCGGAGATGGTGCGCACGGTGGCTGCGATTCCGGCCGGGCAGGGGTTTTCGTGCTCGGCGGCGATGCGGAAGATTGCTTCGGCGGCTCCCTTGCGGATGCGGCGTCCGTCGGGCATGTCGACGCCCGAACACTTGGTTTCGGCGGTGAATTTCACCATCCGCACGCCGACCATCGCCACCGGGTCGGTGCGGACCCCTTCGGCGGCGCCCAGCTCGACGACGGATTTGCCTTCGGGGGTCGGGTCGGCGACGGACGAGAGCACGCACATGCGCACGAAAGCCTTGGGGGCGATGCCGTCGGCGGGATGGAAGCGCGTGGCCTTGCGGTTGCCGATGGTGATGGTGCCGGTCTTGTCCAGGAGCAGCGTGTCGATGTCGCCGGCGGTCTCGACGGCCTTGCCCGACTTGGTGATGACGTTGGCCCGCAGGGCGCGGTCCATGCCGGCGATGCCGATGGCCGACAGCAGGCCGCCGATGGTGGTCGGGATCAGGCAGACGAACAGCGAGATGAACGCCGCGACGGTGATGTTGGCGCCGACGTAATCGGCAAAGGGCTTGAGCGTCGCGCAGACGATGACGAACACGATCGTAAAGCCTGCCAGCAGGATGGTCAGGGCGATTTCGTTGGGCGTCTTCTGGCGCGAGGAGCCTTCCACGAGGGCGATCATCTTGTCGAGGAAACTTTCGCCCGGACGCGCCGTAACCTTCACCAGGATGCGGTCGGAAAGCACTTTGGTACCACCCGTGACGGAACTTTTGTCACCGCCCGCCTCGCGGATCACAGGGGCGGACTCGCCCGTGATGGCGCTCTCGTCGATCGAAGCGAGCCCCTCGACGATCTCGCCGTCGGCGGCGACCGTGTCACCGGCGACGCATTCGAAGAGGTCACCCTGCCTGAGGTCGGAACTGCTCACGATATGCGACTGTCCGTCGGGGTCGATCCGCTTGGCAGGGGTTTCCTCACGGGTCTTGCGCAGCGAGTCGGCCTGCGCCTTGCCGCGCGCCTCGGCAATGGCCTCGGCGAAGTTGGCGAAGAGCACCGTGGCGAAAAGCACCAGGAAGACCACGACGTTATAGAGCAGCGACCCCTGCGAGGTATTGCCCGTCACGGCAATCCACACGATCAGCAGCAACATGACGAAGGTGACGGCTTCGACGGTGAACATGATGGGGTTCTTGACCATCTTGCGCGGGTCGAGCTTCTGGAACGAGGCGCGCAGGCTCTGGCGCAGCAGGGTACGGTCGAACAAGGAATTATTTCTGTTTCGTTTCATAGTCGTAACATTTTAGAAAGTCAGGTAATCGGCGATCGGGCCCAGTGCCAGCGCAGGGAAGAACGAGAGCGCAGCGACGATGATGATGACGGCGAAAGTCATCAGCGAGAAGGTTCCCGTATCGGTCTTGAGCGTACCGGCACTTTCGGGGATATATTTCTTCGAAGCGAGCAGCCCGGCGATGGCGACCTGCCCCACGATCGGGAAATAACGCCCCATGATCAGCGCAATGCCGGTCGAAATATTCCAGAACGGCGTATTGTCGGCCAGCCCCTCGAAACCCGAACCGTTGTTGGCGGCCGAGGAGGTGTACTCGTAGAGCATTTCGCTCAGGCCGTGGAACGAGGGGTTGTTGAGCCAGCCGATCTCCGGGTCGGCAGCGGCTACGGCGGCTGAAATTCCCGTGCCGACGAGGATCAGGAAGGGGTGCATCAGCACGACCAGCGTGGCGATCTTCATCTCTCGCGCCTCGACCTTCTTGCCAAGGAACTCGGGGGTACGGCCCACCATCAGGCCGCTGATGAAGACCGCGATAATAAGAAATGCGAAGTAGTTCATCCATCCCACGCCGACACCGCCGAACCAGCAGTTGATCTGCATGTTGAGCATTTGCAGCATACCGCTCAGCGGGGTCTGCGAATCGTGCATCGAGTCGACCGACCCGTTCGAGGTGACGGTCGTCGTCATGCCCCACATGGCCGAAGCCGCCGAACCGATGCGGATCTCCTTGCCCTCCATCGAACCGAGCTCCTGCGCGATACCCATCCGGTCGATCTGCCGGCTGCCGCCCGTCTCCTGCCATACCGAAAAGACGACGCCCGCGGTATAGGCGAAGAGCATCACGGCGAAAATCCATGCGGCGAGCCTACGGCGGCGCGTATAGAAGCCGAACGCGAAGGCCATCGCCATCGGAAGGATCAGGATCGACCAGCACTCGAGGATGTTGGTAAAGGCATTGGGGTTTTCGAGCGGGTGAGCCGAGTTAGTGCCGAAATAGCCGCCGCCGTTGGTGCCCAGTTGTTTGATAGGCACAATGGCCGCTGTAGGGCCCTGCGAGATGACCTGCTCCTGGCCTTCGAGCGTAGTGATGGTCTGTTTGCCGTCGAACGACATCGGGGTTCCGTTGATGACGAGCAGGATACCCACGACGAGCGACAACGGCATTAGAATACGGGTTACGCTCTTGGTAAGGAACACCCAGAAGTTGCCGATGGTCTTCGTGGTCTTGGCAGCCAGCGCCTTCATGACACCTGCCATGGCCGCCATGCCGCAGGCTGCGGTGACGAACTGGAAGAGCATGATGACGAACAGCTGGGTGAAATAGCTCAACCCCGTCTCGCCGCTGTAATGTTGCAGGTTGCAGTTGACCATGAACGAGATACAGGTGTTGAACGCCAGATCGGGCGACTGCCCGGGGTTGCCGTCGGGGTTGAGCGGCAGCCAGCCCTGGAAAACCAGCAGCAGCATGCCCCAGAAGAACCAGAAGAGGTTGACCATCAGCAGCGCCTTGAGAAACTGTTTCCAGTCCATCTCCTGCGCGGGGTCGATACCGCACACGCGGTAGACGAACCGTTCGACGGGAGCCATGAAGTCGAGCCACGTGCGCTCACCTCGGTATACTTTGGCAATGTAGCGTCCCAGCGGATAGCAAAGCACCACCAGAGCCACCCATTGCAGGATAACGCCTAAAATTTCGGTATTCATTTATTTGCGTTTTTTCGGGGTCAGACAATCAGAATCTTTCGGGTTTTACGAGCACGTACATCAGATAGACGAATCCGACGATGCTCAGAATAAGCAGTCCTGTAAACATTTTTCATCAGATTTTTTCAAACCAATCCACACATTTCGAATAAAACCAATAACACAGCGACCCGAGGGCGCACAGCAACAGGAACAACACAGTTCCATTCATCTTCGTTCTTTTTTTGAGTTAGACAACAATTTTGTAAAACCGCAAAGCATCCGGCACAGCAGCAGCATTGCGCCGCAGAATATCAGGATCAGGATCACGATTACCATGTCGATTTCTTCTTTCGGTTTGTGTCCAAAGGAATACGAAGGGAGTGCCAAAACAGGAATTTCGGCACTATGCGACTAATTGTCAAACAGATGCGACTTTGGCATACCTGCCAAAAAGAACGGCCGCCCTATCAAAATGATAAGGCGGCCGTCTCAGAATGATATGCCTGGCGCCGGCGTCAGGGCTTCATGCCGTAACTTTCCAGCTTGCGGTAAAGCGTGGCGATGCCGATGCCCAGCAGGCGGGCGGCCTCGGCCTTGTTGCCTTTCGTGTATTCGAGTACCCTAAGGATGTGGTGCCGTTCGAGGGCGTCGAGCGCCATCGAGTCGGGCACGGAGCCGTCGCACGACGCGGCATGGAATTCGGGGGAGAGGCAGCCGACGGTGAGGGCGTTGCCTTCGGCCATGATCAGACTGCGCTCCACGACGTTGCGCAGTTCGCGGACGTTGCCGTGCCAGGCATGGCGTTCCAGTGCGGCGATATATCCCTTGTCGATCGTGTCGATCCGGCGCCCCATCCTGTCGGCGAACTGCGCCGCAAAGAACCGGGCATATTCGGCGATATCGCCCGGCCGTTCGCGCAGCGACGGCAGGTGGATGCGGAAAACAGAAAGTCGGAAGAAGAGGTCTTCGCGGAAATTCCCGGAAACGATCTCCTTTTCGAGGTCGCGGTTCGTGGCGGCGATGATCCGCAGGTCGACCTTGGTCGGGCGGGTCTCGCCGATTTTGATGAACTCGCCGCATTCGAGCACGCGCAGCAGCTTGGCCTGCAGCTCGACGGGCATCTCGCCGATCTCGTCGAGAAAAAGCGTCCCCTTGTCGGCCTCCTCGAACAACCCTTTCTTATCCTTGGTGGCACCCGTGAAGCTGCCGGCACGGTGGCCGAACAATTCGCTTTCGAGCAGTTCCTTGGAGAAAGCCGAACAGTTGACGGCGACGAACGCCCCCTTCGCGCGCGGGCTGGCGTGGTGGATGGCCTGCGCAAAAACCTCCTTGCCGGTTCCGGTTTCACCCGTGAGCAGCACCGAGGTATCCGTGACGGCGACCTTGCGTGCCAGCGCGACCGCACTGCGGAGGGATTCCGACGAACCGATGATGCGGTCGAACGAATGCTCTTCGGAGAGTTTGTCCTCGAGACGAGCCAGCCGGCGCTGCATCTGCGCTTTCTCGGTGGCACGGCTCAGCAGCGGCAGTATCTTGTTGTTGTCGTCGCCCTTGGTTATGTAATCGAATGCCCCGTTCTTGATGGCCTGCACGCCGTCGGGGATATTGCCGTAGGCCGTCAGCAGGATGACCTCGGCCGAAGGCATGGCCTGCTTGATCCGTCCAACCATCTCGACACCGTTGCCGTCGGGCAGCTTGACGTCGCACAGCACGACATCGGGTTCATAGCGGCGGAGCATCCTGAGCCCCCCGGCACAATCGGCGGCCTCGGCCACCTCGTAACCTTCCAGAGCGATGATGCGGGCCAGCAGCTTGCGCAACTGTTCCTCGTCGTCGATAATAAGAATCTTTGCCATTCGGTTCGTTCATTCTTTTCGGCAAAGGTAACACAATAATTCCACATATCGTTCCGGCAGCCCCATACAACACGGAGCCCCCGCGATGCAGGGGCGCCGTGCGAACCGGCAATACCGGGTCTATTTCACGGAGTTCTTATACCACTCCTTGTGTTTTTCGCCACGGCTCTTCACCCAACCGGCGAAATCGGGATAGAAGACGTCGATCTTCACCATCTCGTCCGGGATCCGGTAATCGGTAACGGGCAGGTCGATGGCAAAAGGATACAACTCGGAAGTCGCATAATAATAGGGCCCGATGGGATTCCCCGCCTTGTCCAGCGAGCTCTTGTCATCGTTGCGGCCGAAAGGATAGGGGTCGGCCAGCGACGTGGGCGGATAGTTGGTCAAGTGTATTTCCTTGCGGACGGCCCCGGGAACAAACCCTTTGTCGCTCACGCAGATGAACGGGTTGTAGAGCGACTTGCGGGTCACCTTGTCCATCGACAGGCTCCCGTCCAGTTCGATCTCGACGCTAACGGGCCCCCGGGCCACGGCCTGCTCGATGTCGTCGAAGAGTATCACCACGGCTTTATCCTGGTTCTTTTCGAGTCCGGCCGTCGAAGACCCGTTTTCGATCTTCACGCCTTTGACGGCGGTTACGGGAATGTCGAGCTGGTAACCGAAGGCGCTCCGGAGTTTACCGCCGCTGTGCAACGGAGTGACGACATCCCGGATCGCCACGATCCGGTTGTCTTTGTCGACCGTGAAGGTCGTGCTGTACCCGACCACCACGTCGTTCATGTCGTAATCGCCCTGGCTCGGCCACAGATCCTCGAAAGCCAGCGTGCCGACCACAGGGTCGCCCGCCACGTCGGGATACTTCTCGTCACCGGGGTCGGTCGTCGGGCGGTCGGGGTCGTAAATGGCATCGGCAGGATCGGAGTCCACATAGAAAAGCACGTCCTTATAGTCGTTGTCGCCGCCATCCTCGAAGCCGAGCACGGTCTTGCCGCTCACTTTGTCGTAAAGGCTGACCATATAGCGGCCGTTCCCCGCATTGAACTCATTGTTCGAATAGCGCGCCGGGTGTTTAGAACCGGTGATATCGAGTTTTCCGGTATAGTCATAAGCCGAAATTTCATACGCATCGGGCAGCATGAACCAGCCCACGGTCGTACCGGCTGGAAAAATGTCAGTAGCCTTGCCTCCCCTGAAACAGGTCAGCCGCAGCTGTTCGCCGAAAAACAGGGGTGCCGTCCAATCGCCGCCGCCCGACCCCAAATCATCCGGGTCGTCGAAATTGGTCGTAAAGGAAGAGCAGTTGGGGAAGGCCACGTACTTGGGCAGCGCATCGAACTCGGTTTGCGTCCGGGGAGGGTTCTGCGTATCATAATAATAATAACCGATGGCATTGCGCCATGCTGCCAGTTCTGCGGCGAACACCAGCGTCAGATGGGCATCCTTCGTCACATTGAGGTTGACCACCCCGGTCGGCATGGCGTATTTCGAATTGTCGACGCCCGGCATCAGTACGTTCTGAATGCGGTTCATCAGCCCCGCAGGTGTCTGTGCGTAATCGGGTGCGATATTCAGGTAGGGTTTCTGACCATACACTGTACCGAGGATGTAGAGCGGTTTGCCTTCCCAAGTCCAGTCGCCGAGCTGCTGCACGTTATAAGGATTGGCCGCATCGGCACGGGTCGCCGCAACCCGGTCGGCAACCGCGGCGCCGGAGACCTTCCCGGCCGCCTTTTCGTAGAACTGCCGCACGTTGCACGAAATACCGCCGGCAGTCACGTCGGCCTCGATACAGGCGGGGAAACCGTAGGATTCGCTATACACGTACACCTTGCCTACGGCAGTCGGGAGGTTGACCACTCCCGAATATTTACCGTCGTTATCGGTATAGGCCCTGAGCAAGGCTTTTACGCCGGGTTTCAGGGTAAACGCACCGTCCACGGCATTCACAGGGTTCTGGGCATAAATTTCAAACAGCGCCTTGCTGCCCCTGCGGGCATAGTCCAGATTAAGAGGAATATCCCGCGTCGTGGCGTAATCGTATTTATTTCCGCCCTGGGCCGTGTCATCCGGGCCGGGAACTTCATCCGGCCGTTCGATACAGCCGGTCGGTAACATGGTGCATACTGCGAGGGCACACAGCAGGCACAGGTATCGTAAATTTTTCATATGAGAAAAAATTGGTTTATCACATCCTTTTCCGACAGCCATCCGCACCTACCGTTCCGCCCTGCGAAAGTATAGTTCCGCAGAAGCCCGCATTTCTGTCTTGGCAAATGTAAAAAGAAACCTTATTTCGCCCAAATTCGGGCGACAATCGCATGTTATTGGTGAAATACACACCAAAATCGCAACAAATACGACTAAGACACAAAACATTTCAGCCCTCTTATCCAACAAAAAAAGAAGCCGGGCTTCCGCCCGGCTTAAAGCTCAGAAATGAATATTCTTCCGATACCGGGACGGGGACATGCCCGTGTACCTGCGGAAAAAGCGGCTCAGGGTAGACTGGTCGGGAAAATTGACACGCGCCACGATCGTCTTCAAGTCCATCGCTGATTCCCGGAGCAGCGCCTTGATCTCGAAAATCGTGAAGTAGACGATCCAGTCCCGTGCCGACTGCCCGCTGATCTCGTTCATCAGGTTGGTCAGATACTTCGGAGTGATCCCGAGCCTCTCGGCGAAATACGCCACGTCCCTGTTGGGAGAATGTTCCTCGACGATCGTCTGCATGAAACGGAACGCCAGTTCCTCCTTGTGGGTATAGGCTGTCTTCTCGGCCTGCGGATCATTGAGATAGATGGCGTAGATGTCCCAATAGAACACCCGCAAAAGCTGCATCACCGACTCGCGGCAGCAGATGGCGGGGGCATTTTCGGCGCGATAGGCCAGCAAGTCGCAGAAATTCAGGAACCGCCCGACATACTCTTCGCGCGGCTCCGAGGCGACATGCGTGCGCATGTAAAAAAAGAAACCGGGCCTGGGTCTCCACAGGGAGCTGAGGGTGTCGGTAAACATATCGTGCGATATGCGGAAAAACCTGATCCCGAAATCGTCGCTTACCTCCTTGATGGAAATTAACTGCCAGGGAAACAGGGCAAGCACCATCCCGCGCACGATCCGGAAACGGTGGCCGAAAACCTGTACCGTAGCCGTACCCGACAGGCAGATGCCTCCGACCCCCTTCATAAGGTATACCGGACAACCGGATACCGGCAATTCGTCAAGCTCTGTATAGATACCGAACTTCCCCGGCTCAAGCGGCCTGAAAAGTCTCGTATCGTCTTCATCTATATTCATTATTACAAAATTAGATATTTGTCCGTTCTGAAAACACCCCGTTCTTCACCAATAACATGCAAAAATTGCCGCACATGAAAAATCGCCACTTGCACCCGCTTTTCTCAGCTATCGGCCGGTGCAAAAATTGCCGGGCCTTTTTCCGCACGCAAAAGATCCCGGAAAACTTTGCCGGTTCGGAATTAATGCCTACCTTCGCGCAAAACATCAGATGATATGATGAAAACCGGATCGAACATGCAACTCAGCAAGAAATCGCTAGCCGAAGAGCTGGCCGGCCGGTTGCAGGGACAATTCATGTCCGGAAAATTCGAGGTGGGCGAAAAACTGCCGCCCGAACCGGAGTTGATGCAGATTTTCGGGGTTGGCCGCTCGACCGTGCGCGAAGCAGTCAGGATCCTGTCCAACATGGGGTTCCTGAAGGTACGGCAAGGTGCCGGAACATTTGTCGAACGCCTCACGCCCCCGGACGAACCGATGGAGCGGCGCCTCGGACGCGCCGACCTGCACGATCTGGACGAAGTGCGGAAAATACTGGAAGCCGCGATCGCCGAAAAAGCCGCCGAACGGCGAACGGCACACGACGCCGCAGTCCTCGAAAAACACCTCACAGAGCGGGGAGCGACCGCGGCTGCCGGGGCATTGCAGGCCTGTATCGAAGCCGACGTCAACTTCCACATCGCCCTGGCCGAGGCCACGCACAACGAAATCCTGTGCGAACTGTACCGCTCGACGGCCGTCCACCTGAAAAAAAGGTTCAGCAATATATACAGGGACACGGAGTGCCTGCTCGCCTCCCAGCCCACGCACAGGCAGTTACTCGGATACATCCTTGCCGGGGACGTGCGGAATGCCCGGGAGGCGATCACGCGGATACTCGAAGAACCATAGCCCGCAGCAATGGAGACGCTTACAAAACCCACGGACACACGCCTGCGGCGCTTCACGGAGACCGGAACAGTCTACCCGATACTGTTCATGATCAGCATCACCCACCTGCTGAACGACATGATGCAGTCGGTGATCCCGGCCGTCTACCCGCTCCTGAAGGAGAAATTCGGCTTCACGTTCGCCCAGATCGGAATCATCACGCTGGTTTTCCAGATGACCTCGTCGCTGCTGCAACCCTTCATCGGACTCTATGCAGACCGCCATCCGCGCCCCTACTCGCTCGCCGCGGGGATGTGCTTCACGCTGCTCGGGCTGTTCACCCTCTCCGTCGCCCCGGGCTTCGTACCCATCCTGCTGGCGGTAGGGCTGATCGGCTGCGGCTCTTCGGTCTTCCACCCCGAATCCTCCCGGGTGGCGCAACTCGCTTCGGGAGGCCGGAAAGGACTGGCACAGTCGATATTCCAGGTCGGCGGCAACGCCGGGGGCGCCATGGGGCCGCTGCTGGCCGCGCTGGTCGTCATTCCCTTCGGGCAGGCCTCGATCGGCTGGTTCGCTTTGGCCGCGATCCTCGCCATCCTCATCCTCACGAGAATCGGGAACTGGTATAAACTTCGCCTCACCGTCACCGCAAACCACCCCGCAGCAGCCGCAGCGGCCCCGGCACACCACTTGGGAAAACGCAAAATCCGCCTCGCCCTGGGCATCCTGGGCGTGCTGGTATTCTCGAAATACTTTTACATCGCCAGCATGACCAACTACTTCACATTCTTCCTGATGGATAAATTCGGGATCTCGGTGCAGGGGTCGCAGTACTGCCTCTTCGCATTCCTCGGGGCATCGGCTGTCGGCACGGTCGCCGGCGGGCCGCTGGGCGACCGTTTCGGGCGTAAATACGTGATCTGGGGCTCCATCCTCGGGGCTGCGCCCTTCACCCTGCTGCTGCCCTATGCGAACCTGACCTGCACGATCGCGCTCGCCGTCATCATCGGACTCGTCATCTCCTCGGCATTCTCCGCCATCCTGGTCTACGCCACCGACCTGATGCCCGGCAAGGTCGGGATGGTCGCCGGGATCTTTTTCGGGCTGATGTTCGGCCTCGGCGGCCTCGGCTCGGCCTTCTTCGGCTGGCTGGCCGACAAGACCAGCATCGAATTCATCTTCCGGATCAGCACCCTGCTGCCCCTGTTGGGGATAATCACGGGTTTCCTGCCGAATATCGAAGGCAGAACGACAAACCCATAACCGATGAAACCATGCCAAATGTAATCGTACTACGCCCCCGGGCTGTTGCACGATAGCTTCGAGAGAAGAAGCCCCGGAAGATTCCAACCTTTACTTTAACCGATAACACCATGCAGTACATTTGTAAATACCAGTCGCCCCTCGGCGGGATAACGGTCTCCGCCGACGGCAACAGCCTGACCGGGCTCTGGTTCGACGGGCAAAAATACTTTGCCGCCACACTGCCGGCAGCACACGAAGAGAAGCAGCTCCCCGTATTCGACCAGACACAGCGGTGGCTGGACTGCTACTTTAGCGGGAAAAACCCGGGATTTACACCCCCGCTGCGCCCCGAAGGGTCGCCCTTCCGGCAGGCCGTATGGAAAATATTACTGCAAATACCGTACGGGGAAACAATCACCTATAAGGATATTGCGGAAGAAATCGCACGGCAGCAGGGAAAGCAAACCATGTCGGCGCAGGCCATAGGCGGTGCCGTAGGGCACAATCCGATCAGCATTATCATCCCCTGCCACCGGGTCGTGGGCAGCGACGGCAGCCTGACGGGATACGCCGGCGGCATTCCTAAAAAAGTCGGGCTCCTCACCCTCGAACAGGCGAACATGTCCGGACTGTTCATCCCGGAAAAGTAATTCCCCCTGCGGAAGCAAAAGATCCGCCGACGGGCATAAAAGAAAAATCCTCACAACTCGCTGATTGGCTTGTCGCAAGGATTTAATCGCCTGTTTTGGAGCGGAAAACGAGACTCGAACTCGCGACCCCAACCTTGGCAAGGTTGTGCTCTACCAACTGAGCTATTTCCGCAATATGTTTTCGTCCTGCGAAAAGGCTTTCACCCCTCCTCTTGGCATCCGAAACTCGCGTTTCGGGATTGCAAATATAAACTGAAAAATCTATTCTGCAAAATTTTCCGGCAAATTTTGTCGCAAAACGATGTCCCCGGCCTTCGGAAAAGCCGGGGACACCGTATGGGAAACCCTTATATCCGGGCGGCGGAATGATCCGTCCTGCCGGGAAGCGGGGAATTAACGAACCAGGAATCCTTCGTCGGCACGTACCGGGATGGGCAGTTTGGCGTAAATACCATCCTGGAGCTTGCTGCGTACGGCCTTGAACGCCTCGATGGTGACATTCACGTCCTCGAGGGTATGGACTGCGGTCGGGATGATGCGCAAGATGATCTCGCCTTTCGGGATTACGGGGTAAACGACCATCGAACAGAAGATGCCGTGGTTCTCACGCAGGTCGACGACCAGATTCGTAGCCTCGGGGATGCCGCCCTTCAGGAAAACGGGCGTCACGGGCGAATTGGTCACGCCGATCTCGAAGCCGTTCTCTTTGAGGCTGCTTTGCAACACGCGTACGATCTCCCAGAGTTTCTGCTGGTATTCGGGGTGGTTGCGGATCAGCTCCAGGCGTTTCAGGGCACCGATAACCATCGGCATCGGGAGCGACTTGGCGTAAAGCTGCGAACGCATGTTGTAACGCAGCAGGTTGATCAGCCAGCGGGGGCCGCAGACGAATGCACCGATACCGGCCATCGACTTGGCAAAGGTGTTGAACAGCACGTCTACGCCGTCCACTACGCCGAAATGCGACGCCGTACCGCGGCCGCCCTCACCCATCGTACCGAAGCCGTGGGCATCGTCGACCAGCAGGCGGAACTGGAAATCCTTTTTCAGGGCCACGATCTCGTCGAGCTTACCCAGGTCGCCCTTCATGCCGAAGACACCCTCGGTGATTACGAGTACGCCGCCGTTCTGCTCTTCGGCCAGGTCGGTGGCATGCTGCAATTGCAGGCGCAGCGACTCCATGTCGTTGTGGCCGTATACGAAACGCTTGCCCTTGTGCAGGCGCAGGCCGTCGATGATGCAGGCATGCGCTTCGGCATCGTAGACCACCACGTCGCGCGGCGTCAGCAGGCAGTCGATGATCGAAATCATGCCCTGATAACCGAAGTTCAGCAGGAAGGCGTCCTCCTTGCCGACGAACTCGGCCAGTTCGCGCTCGAGACGCTCGTGGTAGACGGTCTGGCCGCTCATCATGCGGGCGCCCATCGGGGCCGCCATGCCGAACTGCGCGGCACCCTCGGCGTCGGCCTTGCGGACTTCGGGGTGGTTGGCCAGCCCGAGGTAATTGTTCAGACTCCAGTTGAGCATCTTCTTGCCCCGGAAAGTCATGTGGGGGCCGATATCGCCTTCCAGTTTAGGGAACGCGTAATAACCGTGGGCGTACGACATGTACTGACCGATGGGGCCACCTGCATTTTTCTCCAGGCGTGCAAAAATATCAACCATAAAATATTGTAATTTAATGTTTAAGTTTCCGTTTCGGACGCGCAAAAGTACAAAAAAACCTTTTAGCCATCAAAATTAGCCGTTTTTTATTCGGCAAGGGTACGCATTTATACTTATTTCCGGATATTTAATATGGAAAAAGGCCGCTTTCGGCGGCCCGGGGAAGAACTTTGTTCGGTTTTTCATTTTTTCGATCGGCGGTCTATCGCATCGACGATCACCGCGACGGCACCGTCGCCCGTCACGTTGGTCGCCGTGCCGAAGCTGTCCATGGCGATGTAGGTGGCGATCATCAGCCCCGCGAGCGTCTCGTCGAACCCGAGCATCGACTCGAGCAATCCCAGCGCCGCCATGATCGCGCCGCCCGGCACCCCCGGTGCGGCGATCATCGTCACGCCCAGCAGCAGAATGAACCCCGCAAAAGTCCCCGCCGGGATATCCAGCCCGCCCAGCATCGAAACGGCCAATGCACAGGCCACGATCTTCATCATCGACCCCGAGAGGTGGATCGTGGCACAGAGCGGTATGACGAACGACGCCAATTCGGGACGCACGCCCAGCCGGAGGGTCTGCGCCAGCGTCACGGGGATGGTGGCGGCCGACGATTGCGTGCCGAGCGCCGTGACATAGGCCGTAAGCATCGTACGGAGCATCCGCAGCGGGTTTTTGCGCGCTACGAGGCCGGCAACGGAAAACTGTGCGAGCAGCAGCACGACGGTCATGAAGAAGATCACCACGATCAGCTTCACGAAGACGCCCAGCACTCCGGCCACCTGCCCGGACTGGGTCATCGAGAGGAAGATGCCGAAGATATAGAAGGGCAGCAGCGGGATGATGATGCCCGCGATCACGCGGTCGATGATCGACTTGAAATCGTCCATCACCCCTTTGAGTTTCACGCTATGCGTATAGGCCATCCCAAGCCCGAGTACGAAGGCCAGTACCAGCGCCGACATGACACCGAACAGGGGTGGCATCCCGACCGTGAAATAGGGTGCGGGGGCCGTTGCGGCCGCGTCGGGCAGCACGGCTGCGGCGCCTTCGAGCAATGCGGGGAACAGCGCCTGCCCCGTGAGGTAGGTGCCGAAGCCCGAGAAAAGGGTGAAGGCATAGGCCAGCGCCGCCGTGAGGGCCAGCAGGCGCCCGGCGTTGCGTCCCAGGTCGGCGATGCCCGGCGCCACCAGCCCGAGGATGAGCAACGGGATGACGAACGAAAGGAACTGGCCGAAAATATCATTGAACGTAAGGGCGATACGCGTCGCCCACACAGGGAAGAAAAAGCCGCAGCCGCCCCCGAGGCCGATGGCCAGCACGACGCGCGGCAACAGTCCGAACCTGAATTTCATAAGGAATGGTTTTTGTAAAGGTAGAAAAATATTTCCGTTTTAGCTATCTTCGGCTTTGCCTCAGGCAGGCGCGGCGCGGCAAAATGCAAGTAAACTTGCTTTTGCCCCCGGCATATACTATCTTTGTGGTATGACTTCATTATTCCATGACATCATCTTCGGCCCGGTACATTCGCGGCGGCTGGGACTCTCGCTGGGGGTCAACCTCCTGCCCACCGAGTCGAAACTCTGCTCGTTCGACTGCATCTACTGCGAATGCGGCTGGAATGCCGAGCATCCCGGCGCGCGGCGCTTCAACACCCGCGAAGACGTCCGCACGCAGCTCGCAACGACGCTGCGGCGCATGGTGGCCGACGGCACCCCGCCCGACGTCATCACCTTCGCCGGCAACGGCGAGCCGACGATGCACCCCGAATTCGAAGCCGTGATCGGCGACACGATCGCCCTGCGCGACGAGCTGTGCCCCTCGGCCAGGGTTTCCGTGCTCTCGAACGCCACGCAGCTCCACCGCGATGGCGTGCGCCGGGCCCTTCGCAGCGTGGACAACAACATCCTCAAGCTCGATTCGGCCTTCGACGCCACGGCACGCCTGATAAACAATCCCCAGAGCCCGGTCTATTCCGTACGCAGGGTCGTCGATCAGATGAAAGGCTTCGACGGGCACCTGACCGTGCAGACGATGTTCCTGCGCGGGGAGTTCGACCGGCAGCGGGTCGACAACACCACCGAAGAGGAGGTCGCGGCATGGCTGCGCCTGATCGGCGAAATCCGCCCGCGGCAGGTCATGGTCTACTCGCTTGACCGCGACACCCCGTGCCGGACGCTCGAAAAGGTGCCGCGCGAGGAGTTGCAGGCCATCGCCACCCGCGTCGAGGCGCTCGGCATCCCCTGTTCCGTAGCATAAACCGCACCGCACCATGAAACACCTCCTGCTGCTCCTGTCGCTTGCGGCCGGCTGTACGGCCGCCGCACAGAAGCGCCCCGCAACGGGCGGACTGTCCGCTTTACAGGACAGCATCTGGCAGTGGGCGGCAGACAACAAGGCTACCGATCCGGTCGCAAACGCCATCTACGCATCGGCGGTCAACGAACCGGACGGGGTCATAGACGTACACATGATCCGTGCCGACACGGCGATGAAAGCCCGCTTCCGCCGCCGCGTGCACGACAGCCCCCTGATCCGGCTCCACGGGTTCGACCCCGACACGACACCCTATCCGCCCGCACCCGAAGGGGCTGCCCCGCCGGATGGGCTCACGATGGAGGCCAAATACGCATTTTATCCCGCCGGCACCGAACATATCCGGCTCACGATCCGCCACAAAGGCGATTCGACGGTATATTTCGGGAGCGACTACACCGTCTGCCGCTTCCAGCACGGACGGTGGGAAACGCTGCCCGTCGTCAATGCGTGGAACTCACTGCTGACCGGCATCGGGCCAAACAACCTGTCCCGCACCGAAGTACCGCATCCGGCACCGGCCGCCGAATACACCTACGGGTTCACAGCCCGGCTCGCACCCCGTGTCTACCCGGCCCGGTATGCGCGTTACCGTATCTGCAAACAGGTGTACAAGACCTGCCCATACCGTCCATACCTGCTCACGGCCGAGTTCACGGTGACGCCGTTCGTCCCGTTCACCCGCTTTGCGGAGCCGGCAGAGGGGCAGGACATCCAATTTTGATCCACAGCCATGCAAATACTCCTTTCCTGCGCCAAAACGATGGCCGAAAACAATCCGGCCGAAATCCCCCGAACGACCCTGCCGCGTTACGCCCGCGAGGCCGCGGAGCTGGCCCTGCAGCTGGCGACGCTCACCACCGAAGAGCTGGAACGCATGCTGCGCACCAACCGGCAGATCGCCGCGACCAACCGCCGGCGTTACCGGCAGTTCCACGGCGAAGAGGCCCTCCCCGCGCTGCTGGCCTACACGGGCGTCGTATTCAGGCATATCGCCCCGGAGCGATTCACCCCCGGGGATTTCGAATACGCACAGCAGCACCTCAACATCACGTCGTTCCTCTACGGGCTGCTCCGGCCGCTGGACGCAATCCGCCGCTACCGGCTGGAAGGGGACGCCGTATTGCCGGGGCACGACGACCAAACGATGTTCGGGTACTGGCAGGGACGGCTGACGGAGGCCTTCCTCGAAAAAATCCATGCCGACGACGGCATCCTGGTCAACCTCGCCAGCAGCGAGATGAAGCGCCTGTTCGACTGGAAACGCATCCGCCGCGAAGCGCGTATCATCACGCCCGAATTCCGCATCCGTGAAGGCGACCGTCTGAAAACCATCGTGGTCTACACGAAAATGTGCCGCGGAGAGATGACGCGCCACCTCATCAGAAACCGGATTGCGGATCCGGAAATGCTCAAAGAATTCGAATGGGAAGGGTTCCGGTTCGACGCCGCGCTCAGCCGGGGCGACGACTGGACGTTCACGATGTAACACGGCCGCAGGAAACCGAAGAAGAACCCTCCGGCTCAGTTTCATTGCCCCTGGTCGACGAACAGGAGCCTGTCCGTCCGGTAACCGCGTCGTTCGGCCAGCCCCCGTTCGAACGGATGGTCGTAGCGGGCGACCTCCTGCCAAGAGCCCATGTAGCACGCCTGATCGAACGACGGCACCGGAGTGCGGTCGGTACGGTCGGCGGCACGGCCGTATGCCACGCCGATGACAAGCAGCGCGGAGGCCAATAATACGATCGCGATTTTCACTTCCCGAACGGTTTTCAGGGAGCATGTGACAGATTTTATGCCGCAGCACGGCAAACAGGGCTGGACGGTTTTATTTCCCCGCGGCGAGCAGCGCCCGCAGGATACCCTCCTCGTCGTAACCGCAGAGGGCGTAGAGCTGAGCCGGGGTTCCGTGCTCGACCCACTCGTCGCCGATGCCCAGCGAGTGTACGGCCACCTCGCAGCCGCGGGCATTGAAAAATGCCGTGACGGCCTCGCCGACGCCCCCGCGCAGGGAACCGTCCTCGACCGTGACCACATGGCGGAACTCGGCACCGACCCCGGCCAGCAGGGCCTCGTCGAGCGGTTTGGCGAAGCGCAGGTCGTAATGCGCCACGCTCACGCCCTTCGCCGCGGCGCGTTCCGCGGCACGGGCGGCAGCGTTGCCGACCGTCCCGACCGTCACCAGCGCCACGTCCGTACCTTCGCGGAGCCTCCGTCCCCGGCCGACGGGCAGCGCCTCGAAGGGAACGCCCCGCCACAGACGTCCCGCACCGTTGCCGCGCGGGTAGCGGATCATGAAGGGATGGCCGTATTGCAGACCGGTATACATCATGTTGCGGAGTTCCAGTTCATCCATCGGCGCAGCGATCGTAAGTCCCGGCACGGCACCGAATGCAGCCATGTCGAAGACCCCGTGGTGGGTCACGCCGTCCTCGCCCACGATGCCGCCCCGGTCGAGGCACATCACCACGGGCAGATCCTGGATCGCGACGTCGTGGATCACATTGTCGTAAGCCCGCTGCATGAAAGACGAATAGATGTTGCAGAAAGGCACCATGCCCGCAGCGGCCATCCCGGCCGAGAAGGTCACGGCATGGCCCTCGGCGATACCCACGTCGAAGCAACGCGACGGCATGGCGTGCATGAGCATGTTCATCGAACAACCCGACGGCATGGCAGGCGTGACGCCCACGACCCGCGGGTCGAGCCCGGCCAGTTCGACGAGCGTCTCGCCGAAGACATCCTGGTAACGCGCCGCAGCGCCCGGCGAGGCGATCCGCTCGCCCGTATCGGGATTGAAACGTCCGGGGGCATGCCACGTGGACTGGTCGTGCTCGGCAGGCAGGTAGCCCTTGCCCTTCACGGTCATGACATGCAGCAACTTGGGCCCTTCGATGTCGCGCAATGCCTGAAGCGTGCGCACCAACTCCTTGAGGTTGTGGCCGTCGACGGGGCCGAAATAGCGGAAATTGAAGCTCTCGAAGAGGTTGCTCTTGTTCAGCACCCCCTGTTTCACGGCGTTGCCCGCCTTCTGGCAGAGGCGCAGCAGGCGCGGCGTATGCGAAAGGATGCCCCACAACTGCTGCTTGAAACGGTTGTAATGCACCGATGTGGAGATTTTGAGCAGGTAGTTCTTCAATGCGCCGGTGGCCTGGTCGATGGCCATGTTGTTGTCATTGAGAATCACCAGGATATTGGTGCGTTTGCTGGCCCCGGCGTTGTTGAGCCCTTCGAACGCGAGGCCGCCGGTCATCGAACCGTCGCCGATGACAGCCACGACCTGATGCCTCTCGCCCCGCATCTCGGCAGCCTTGGCCATGCCGAACGCCGCCGAAATCGACACCGAGGCATGCCCGCCCCCGAAAGCGTCGTAGGGGCTCTCGGACATGCGCGGGAAACCGCTGATGCCGCCCAGCAGGCGTTTGGTCTTGAACGCCTCGCGGCGCCCGGTGATAATCTTGTGGGCATAGGTCTGGTGCCCTACGTCCCAGACGATCTTGTCCGCGGGCGTATCGAAAACGTAGTGGAGTGCGGCGGCGAGTTCCACGCAGCCGAGGCTCGACGCCAGGTGCCCGGGATTTACCGAGCACTCGTCGATGATATAGCTGCGCAGCTCGTCGCAGTAGGTACGCAGTTCCTCCGCCGAGAGTTGCTTGAGGTCGCGGGGAGAATTTATTTTTCGGAGTAATTTGTATTCATCCAACGTCATGGCAGCACAAAGATAGCGCAAGGAGCGCGACAAACCAAACTTGTTTGAGTTTGTCCGAACCGCAGCCTATCTGAAACGAGGTTAAAGATAGCACAAGCCGAGCACAATGCCAAATTTATTCGGACATTGCCAAGGCGAAGCCTGTGTTCCGTAAAACAGCTCAGACCGGACATGGCGCCGTTTTTTCCCGGCATAGCCGCCATACCGCCTATTTTCTGTAAAGATAGTCATTCTTGCGTTTTTTTCAATAAAAATTTTTATCTTCGCGTTACGGTAAACCCCATCGTACAATGAAATACAAGCGAATACTACTGAAACTGAGCGGCGAATCGCTGCAAGGTTCGCAGAAATACGGGCTCTCCCCCGAAGTACTCCAGTCCTACGCCGAACAAATCAGGGCGGCTGCGGCCACAGGCGTCCAGATCGGCATCGTCATCGGCGGAGGCAACATTTTCCGCGGCCTCACGGGCGCAAAGAAAGGCTTCGACCGCGTGAAAGGCGACCAGATGGGCATGCTCGCCACGATCATTAACTCGCTGGCCCTGCAATCGGCCCTGGAGGACAACGGCGTGAAGGCCAAAGTCCTGACCTCGATCCGCATGGAGCCCATCGGCGAATACTACTCCAAGGCGCGTGCCATCGAATACCTCGAGGCGGGGTATGTGGTCATCATCGGCGGAGGCACGTCGAACCCCTATTTCACGACCGACTCGGCTTCGGCGCTGCGCGGCATCGAAATCGAGGCGGACGTGATGCTGAAGGGCACCCGCGTGGACGGCGTATACACGGCCGACCCCGAAAAAGACCCTGCGGCCGTCAAATTCGACGAAATAAGCTTCGAAGAGGTGCTCGACCGCCGGCTGAAAGTCATGGATCTCACGGCATTCACGCTCTGCCGCGAGAACGGACTGCAGATCATTGTCTTCGACATGGACACGCCGGGCAACCTCGGCAAGGTGCTTGCCGGGGAGAGGATCGGGACACTTGTAAAAAAATAAGGCTATGGCAACAAAAAAGAGCAACAAGCAGTTATGGATCATGCTGGCGCTGATCGCAGTGATCATCGCCGCAATCCTGTTACTGCCCTCGTGCGGCAGCCGTGGCGGCAAAGCCGCGGCGGATACCGAATCGACCACGCTGGTCAAGGCGGGCGACAAAGCCCCCGACTTCACCGTGGAGATGTTCGACGGCACAAAAACCTCCCTCGCAGAACTCAAAGGCAAAGTCGTGTTACTGAACTTTTGGGCCACCTGGTGCCCGCCCTGCCGGCAGGAACTGACCCGCGTGCAGAAGGACATCATCGACCGTTTCGCCGGCCGCAACTTCGTATTCCTGCCCATATCGCGCGGCGAAAAGCGGGAAGACGTGGCGGCGTTCCGCGAAAAGATGGGCTATACGTTCCCGATGGGCCTCGACCCCTCGCAGGCCATTTACGACCGTTATGCCTCGAATTACATCCCGCGGAATTTCCTGATCGGCGCCGATGGTAAAGTCATGCTGGCAACCGTGGGCTACGACGCCGAAGAGTTCGACGAAATGATCAAAACCATCGAAAAAACACTCGAATAATATGGATACCAAGACGATTCTCAACGATGCCTCCGGCCGTATGCAGAAGGCCATCGACCACCTCGAAGAGGAACTTTTGAACGTGCGCGCGGGAAAAGCGTCGCCCAATGCCCTGAACGGCGTAATGGTCGATTATTTCGGCTCGCAGGTGCCCGTATCGGGCGCCGCCAGCGTCACCGTACCCGACGCCAAGACGATCCTGATCCAGCCGTGGGACAAGAACATGCTGCGTGCGATCGAAAAGGCCATCATCGACTCGAACATCGGGCTGACGCCTTCGAACAACGGCGAGCAGATCCGCCTGTCGATCCCGCCCCTGACCGAGGAGCGCCGCAAGGAGTTGGTGAAACAAATCCGCAACGAGGCAGAAACCGCCCGCATCAGCCTGCGCAATGCCCGCCGCGACGCGGTCGAGGCATTCAAGAAAGCCCAAAAAGAAGGTATGCCCGAGGATGAGTCGAAGGACGGCGAAGCACAGGCCCAGAAATTGCTGGAGAAATTCACCAAGACCCTCGACGAGGCGCTCCAGAAAAAGGAGAAGGAGATCATGACGGTATAAATCCGTCCAGCACATAGTTAAAATCCGGCCAGCACAGTATGTTGGCCGGATTTTTTCATATCTTTGTCCGTTGTAACGATCCGCCTATGAAAAACATCCGCTTCGGGCTCTGCATCCCGGCATGCCTGTTCGCACTGTTCTGCTCGCAGCAGGCATCCCCGCAGGGATATGTCAAGCTCAATGTCCCCTATGCTCTGGTGGGCGTGGTGAATCCCGCCGTGGAGTTCGCCATCTCGCCCAAATCGACCTTGCAGACCGACATCGTCATCTCGCCATGGAAGTCGATCAACGAAAAGCACATGCTCTTCGCCATCTTCATGGGCGAATACCGCCGCTATTTCAAGGAGCATAACCGGGGCTGGTACCTGGGGGCAAACATCGGCATGATGGCCTTCGACATGTCGAAACCTTACATCGAAGGGTGGAAACTGAAATTCGAAGACCGTTACTGCAAAGGATACGGCATGATGATCGGCCTCTGCGTGGGTTATGAATACCAGTTCGGGAAACGCTGGCTGCTCGACGCTTTCCTGGGTTGGGCATGGATGGACAGCCATTACAACGGGTACAGTTTCGACGGCCAGGTCGACATGTACCCCCACCGCCCCGTACAACCCGAACACCCCGACCCGTTCAACGGCTCTTCGGAGTGGTATCCCAACAAGATCGGCGTCTCGATCGGGTATCGCATCTTCACGCCCCGCAACAAACAGCGGACAGCGGACGTGCGCTAAACAGCAGTTGCAGACTGCGGCAGGCAGCCATGCACGGAAAGTCCGCAACTCCGGAACCAAAGGGAGCAGTACTCCCGGAATGCGGGCAACCGGAAACAGCGGCCGGCCCGGGAACCTAAACCCGGGGTAAATTGCAGCGGGCCCTTCCGAGGCACACCCGCCACAACCCCGCCCCGGTCAGGCGACAACCCGGAATCGCGGCAGGCAGCAACCCGCCCCGCGGGAAACAGGATCCGAGCCCTTCCGAGGATACGGAAGCCCCTCCCATCGCAGCATACGCAATGCCGCAAAATAAAGAACCCCGCACCTTCCGGCGCGGGGTTCTACCATTCAAAACTTTATTCAGAGATTATTTCACTTTCGGGCCGGCGGCTACGAGCTTCTTACCCTCTTCGTTACCCGTGAACTTCACGAAATTCTTCACGAAGCGGTTGGCGAGGTCTTCGGCCGAGACCGACGCGACGGAACCGGTCAGATTGACCTTTTTCTGCGTGTCGTAGCCGACGACCACGACTTCGTTGATGAGTGAATTGTCGCTTTCGAGTATGATGTCCAGCGAGGTCCTGCTGCCGACGGTTACGGTTTTGGACTTGTAACCCAGATAGGAGACGGTGAGTCGCTGCCCCGGAGCGGCAGGAAGGCGGAAGGCTCCGTCGGCGTCGGTCGTAGTACCGACATGCGTTCCCTCGACGATGATCGAGGCGCCTACGAGCGGGATATTCTCTGCATCGCTTACAGTACCGCTAAGCTGCGATTTCTGCGCGTACAAATTCCCCCCCCCTACTGCTACGAGCAGGACGATGAGTACGCTACGGACGATTATATGCTTGATTTTATTCATGATAGGTCTTGTTAAGTAGACGGATTACTTCGTGATTTTGATGTTATCCAACAGACAGCGATCCGACGCGGAGTCCTTGCCTCTCGAACCGTCGAACTTGATCTGCGTCTCGGCCGTCGCACCGGCGATCGACAACTCGACATGCGACCACGGCTTGTTTATTACGGTATTGGCCTGCTTCGAGCACAAGTCGTTCGTCACTACGAAATCCGTTCCCGAAGCGGCGACGGTCGTCGCGGCGGCAGCGCCGTCGATATTGACCGCAGCGGCGGTATACGTTCCGGCGCCCTCGACGGTGATGTAAATATCGCCGTCGCCCGCGAAACGGCAAATATCGAATTCGAGCGTGATATTCGTCGGGGCGGTCAGGGCAGCCAGTTTCGGCGTTTTGAGATAACCGCTGTACTTATGAGAGCCCGATGCAGACTTGTTCAGACGCACCGTCCCGGGATGCTCGGCGATGCGGCGGACTTCCCACCCCGTCATATTCCGGTTTTTCAGATAGAGATCGCCGGCGATCACATCGCCGTCGGCGGCACCGTCCGCCGTGCTCCAAATATCGGGTTTGGGAGTCGTGTAGGTCGCACCGCCCTTGGTACCCTCTTCCGTACCGTCGAGGTCGGCCGCCGATTCGCTGTCGGCAACGGGTGCGGTCCCCTTGCCGCCGGAGGCCAACGTATAGTCGCCGCCCCAGACGAAGAGATCGAAATTCTGTTCGAGCAGCAGATTCGGGTCGTCGGCCTCGACCAGTTCCAACCAATAGCGCGGCGTGCCGTCGGCATAAGTCAGATCGACGCGGACGAGGATCTGTGCATCCTCCGAAAGATTCGTCCAGAAATCATTGCCGCCGTCGGCCGTCGCGGCCATCCGCCCTACGGCCATCTTGCAGTCGTAACCGCGCGAATCGGCGATCGTACTGCTGCTGTAATAGGGTGCGGCCGACATCATGTTCTCGACCTTGCCCACGCCGCCGTTGCCGCTGTAAGGTGCGAATCCGTAGGCGACCTTGTTGATTTCGACCGTAAACCCGGACTTGGCCGGCACGGCGACCTTTCCTTCGAAGATGTCGACGCCCTCGGTCGGACGGGCCAGCTGCGTCTCCTTGCCGTCGACGATCACCGACGCCATGTCCTCGGTCGAAACGAACGTACTGGTGAATTCGCCCGGACGGTTCGCATCGTCATAAGAGAGAACGGCCAGCGTGACGCCCGTCTTGTCCGACTTGACGAGTTCCAGCTCCTTGACGCCCTTGTCGGTCTTCACGCCGCTGCCGCCGGCTTCGAGCAGCTCCCTGAGCTCGGCCTCGGTGGCTTCGTTGTGGTCGCTGTCGAAAATGTAGCGGTAGGAGACCGTGTAAGCGTTCGGCGTGATCTTGCCCGTGAAGGTGAAGGTCTCGTCGGGATTCGTCTCGAAGCGGGCTTCGACCAGCGACGAAGCGTAAGCGGTCGTGAAACGTGCGAACGTGGGAGCTGTAATCCGCTGGCCGGAGGCGTCGAGTCCCACCACGGCGAAGGAGTACTCCACCTTGGGCATCAGGCCGGCCAACGTCTGCTCGAAAGGAGCCTCGGCCGCTTCGCCGCGCTCCTCGATGAAGGCCAGACGGTCGATGGCGTCGTGGGCCGCATACTCGAATTCGGAGATCGGCGTCGGCTTGACGATCTTGTAGGAGGCCACGTTCTCCTGTTCGGTCGTCAGCCTGATCTTCGCGGAGCTCGGCGTAACCTCCTCCACGCCGATCTCGATAGCCGCCGAAATGGGTCCGTAGTCGACGTCGTCGCTCTCGCACGACGACACGGAGAATGCCGCCAGAAGGCATCCCGCCGTCCATGGTAGTAAGTTTCGGATCATACGATAAGTGTTTGGTTAGTAATGTGAATTGGTTAGTCGGTTCATAAAGGTATGAAAAAAAGTGAAAATTGAAACGTTTCAATAGGGAATATAATTTCTTAAAGTCAGCTAATTCTTATCGCAGCAGAATTCGTTTTAGTTGTAACGTTTCAACAAATCGGGTATAAATATCGCTAATCGGATATAAAACAACCGATTAGCAATATTCAAAAAAGAATGGAGAGATTACCGCGCCTCCTTGTCGAATTTCTTGGGACGTTCGAGCGTCTCCCTGTGCAGGAGAACGCCGTCGGCATCCGTAATCCGGATTTCGACGGGAGCCGTCGCCGTCCGCGCCCTGGCGGCGAACATGTGGTGGCTGACGACCCTGGCATCGCCCTTCTTGAAGACGGGTTTCCGCGCCAGTTCGGGCAGGTAGTGGCTGATGTTGTAGAGCGGGTCTTCGTCTTCGACCTGCACGACTTCGAGCGGGCGCCCCTCCTCGAACAGTTCGACCCGATGCCCCGGCAGATACCCCCAATAGTTGACGTAGACGCAGTTCGCATACTCCTCGCGACCGTAGTCGGCACGGTCGGGATAGAGCCGTCGCTGCATGCGGACGAGACTGTCGTTACGGTAGTATTCGCCCACGGCATTCATATCGTAGGCACGCAACACCTTGCGGCCGTAGAGATGCGTGCGGTAGTCGCAGCGCAACTTTCCGCCGTCGACGCTCGCCACGACGAACCCCGCATCGCTGCCGTCAGGACACAACGCCTGAAAATCGTTGTTCGCCACCCACATGTCGCCCGACGTGGCGGGCAGCACGTACTGGTCGAAACGCGGGTAGTCGGCGTCCTGCGTATAGAGCGTCCGGTGAGCGTGTCCCGAAAAGATATGCACCCGCTCGAAGCGCGAGAAGAGCGCATCGAGCGAATCCACCTGACTGCGGTCGGTCAGCAGCGTCCGGCGGTCGCGGTCGAAGAAGACCGGACAGTGCGTGCAGAGGCAGACTGTTTTCGAGGCGTCGACCGTCGCCAGGTCGCGCCGAAGCCACGCCAGCTGTTCGGGCGTGAACCCCTTGTCGTAGTCTCGGGCGCCGACTACACCGACGTTTTTCTTCCCCTTGCCGGGCGTATTCTTATAGATGATGTTGTCCATCATGATCCAATGCACGTCGCCGATATTCATCGCATAGTAGGTCGGGCCGAACGTACGGCGATAAAGATGTTCGGCACGACGGTCGACACCGACTCCGGCGGGCGTCGCCCCGTCGTTGTCGTGGTTGCCCGGAATACTGTACAGCAACGTCGGAAAACCGTTTTGTTCGAGGAAACGTTTGGCCGAGGAAACGTCGAAATCGTACTGATACCAATAGAGATCGTGCGACAGATCGCCCAAATTGAGCGAGTAGACCGGTCCGCGCGCCGACGCCTGCGCCGCCTCGTCGGAGATCGACGCCAGCGCGATGCTGCGGTAGTGATCGAGATCACGCTTTTCGGAGGAGTTGGTCAGATGTAGATCCGTGAAGAACATCACCGTGTAGCGCGACTGATCGACGCTTGCAAAATGGAAGTCGTGCTGTTCGTCACGGGCATCCACCTCGTCGAGCGCCGCCCAGAAAAGCGGCTGGACGCCGTCGGCCTCGGCAGCGACCCAGTTCGACGGCGTGACGGCGAAGACGAAGCCCGCCGACTTGTCGGATTCGATGCGGTAGCGGCCGGCGGCGTCGGTCGTCGCGAACTGCACGCCGTCCGACACGCAGACGCCCGCCAGAGGCGCTCCGTCGCCGTAGACGACACCCGTGAGTACGGCCTTGCCGCGTCCGGCGGCAACGGTCCGGACGGTCGCCGCCAGCAGGCAGGCGACCGTCAGTGCGGCTGCGAAAAGCCGCATTTTGCGAATCGGTTTCATTTCGTGGCTTCGAGTTTAAGTCGGGCTTCCCGTACGATTCCGGCATAGAAATCCCGGAAATCCTCCCACCGGTAGTAGGGAGCCAGGTCGCCGGAAAGCGGAAGACGTAGTTCCTTTTCGTTGAGCAAGACCCGCACGAGAACGTCGTCGGGATTCTTCTTGTTGCGGTAGAAGACGAACTGCATGTTCGACGCCATGGGGATCCGGTGAACCTGCCATACGTCCTTGATCTTCGCCGGATCGGTAACGGGCGTCGTCCAGCCGTCGATCCGCATGAGCGTCAGCAGCGCCATGATGCAGCCGTCGTGGCCGAAACGCAGGCGTACCGACGGTTCGCCTGCGGCCATATCCTCGCCGGCGCGCGACACGATGTCGTCGAGCAACGTCTCGGCCAGCGCCGTGCCGCGCCCGCGGTTGCGCGGATCGGGCCCTTTCTCGACATAATAGGTATAGTTGTCGCACTCCCAGAAACGGCACAGTTCGTCGAACGTGAAGAGGTCGTAGAACGACTCGTCGAGATCGGTACACTGCATGTGGGCCGCCACGGAGAAGAGATCCTGTTCGAATTTCAGCGGATCGCAGATCGACCGCGCATAGGCCGTATCGGTAAACAGCCGCGCCAGAATGGTCTCGACGTCGATGCGCTCTTCGCAGAAACGGCGCCACTCCGGCCGCCAGGGGGCGTCGGCGCTCTTGTAGCGGAAATCCTCCGCCGTGCCCGCCGGATTGCCCGTCGAGTGCGGATTGAGGTAGTACATGTTCACGTTGCTCGTCTCCGTGAAGATTTCCAACGACGGATCGGCCTCCTTCAACCCTTCGCAGAAGGCCGCCATACTCATGATGCAACGGGGCACGACCGTCGAATAGGCCTCGATGCGCGGATGACGGCGGAAAATTTCGGGATAGGCGGCATACATCCGCCCGGCCAGCCGCCTGTGCTGCATCTGTCCTTTCGGCGTCAGATCGCCGGCGCGCCCTTTCAGGTGCGGATAGATCGCCAGAAACCGGTCGCAGGCGTCGATTCCCCGCGCCGTCAGCTTGCCGTCGGCGCGCGCCCGGCGCAGCACCTCGGCCACGTTGTCGTACTGGTCGTTCGAGAGGATGTAACGGGCGCCGTGGCGGCCGTAGTGGCTGATGTAGAAAGGCTCGTACCCTTTCGGAGCAGGCGTCGCCGACGGCGTATCGAAGGGGTACATGAAATAGACCCCTCCGGCCTTGTCGATGTCCGCCTTGATTTCGTCGTAGGCGCTCTGCGCACCGGCCGTTGCGGCCAGCAGCAGGACGACGAGCGGAAGGAACAGGCGGCGGAAAATGGAAATAAGGTTCATGGATCGGTTGGTTAACGGTTCGTAATTTCGGTTTTCATGAATTCGGACAGCGGCGCGATCGCCCCGTGCCGGGTGCAGACGAATGCGGCGACCGCGGCCGCGCGGCGATGGCACTCCTCCATCGGAAGCCCCTGCATGAGCGAGGCGGCGAACGTGGCGGTGAACGCATCGCCGGCGCCGACCGTGTCGGCCACCTCGACGCGGGGCGTGGCGAGGTACGACGTGCGGCCGTCGGCGGCCGTCACACGGCTGCCCCTGCCGCCCTCGGTGAAGACGACGTAACGGAGCGAAAAGCGCTCGAAGAGCTGCGCGACATGGCTGCGGCGGCTGTGAGCTGCGGTGTTCGCAAGATCCGCGTTACGGGCGGCGAGCCGCTCGTGCGGCGCGGCGCGGTCGATTTCTGCCGAATGCTTTCGGAAATTCCGGGCGTTGAAGAGCTGTGTCTTACCACGAACGGCAGTCTGCTTGCAGAGCAGGCAGCAGCGCTGCGCGAAGCGGGCGTCACGCACCTCAACATCAGCCTCGACACGCTGAAAGAGGAGCGCTTTCGCGCCATCACGCGCCTTGGTACGCTTTCTGACGTCCTGCGGGGCATCGAGGCGGCCGAGCGCGCAGGTTTTGAGAAAATCAAACTCAACTGCGTGCTGCTCGGCGGCGTCAACGACGATGAGATCGCCGATTTTGCCGCGCTGACGCGCGCGCACGACTGGCAGGTGCGCTTCATCGAGCGCATGCCGATGGGC
>ERZ857998.1021-NODE-1021-length-35108-cov-7.215217_pt1 | contig 35108 bp, 28 predicted proteins | sample MGYA00519954_ERZ857998 | MGnify/ENA primary metagenome ERZ857998 (study PRJEB31778, sample SAMEA3449424) | human gut metagenome | biome: human gut; feature: human-associated habitat; material: faeces | place: United Kingdom | collected 2010/2012 ...
ATTGTACAAAAAGAATGCCGGCGGCGCCGGCGATCCGGCGCGTGGGGCCGTCAAGAAACGGTATGCCGTTTCCGGCGGTCGCGCGGGCTCCTGAGAACGGTTCAGGCTTGAGATGTCTGCCTGGCGGAGGGCAACCTTCGGCACCCATCTCGCGGCAAGGATGCGCGAGCAGTTCTTGCGGCCCGGTCCGTTCAGGCGGAGCCGGCCATCTGTCAGGGTTGGCCCTTTGTGGTCCGCCCTCTTTTTTCCCGCGGCGGGAGGCCGGTCTTCCTTCTTCAGCCGCTATGCAACAACGCAGGAGGATATCCAGGATGTCCAATGCCATTCTCGTCGTGGGCGGCGGCTTTTCAGGCCTCACAGCCGCCATTGAAGCGGCGGAACTGGGCCACGACGTCTATATCGTCGAAAAGTCGCCCTGGCTCGGCGGCCGCGTGGCTCAGCTCAACAAATATTTCCCCAAACTCTGTCCCCCCTCCTGCGGCTTGGAAATCCAGTTCCAGCGCATCAGGAAAAACCCGCGCATCAAATGCCTGACCATGGCCGAAGTCACGGGGCTCACGGGCCGCAAGGGCGACTACAGCGTGCGGGTCCGCCTGAGCCCGCGCCGCACCGCGCCCCACAATGTGGACTTCAGCCTGCTGGCCTCCAGCCTGGAAGGCGAAACTCCCAGCGAATTCGATCTGGGCCTTTCCAAGCGCAAGGGCTTGTATAAAGCCATGCCCTTCGCCTTCCCCGGCCGCTATGTGCTGGACCCCTCCACCCTGTCCAAGTCCGACGCGGCGCGGGTGGCGGGCAATAAATTTCTTAATCTTACGGAAAAAGAGCACGAGATTGAGCTGAACGTGGGCGCCATCGTGGTGGCCACGGGCTGGAAGCCCTATGACGTGACCCGTCTGACCAATCTGGGCGCGGGTTCGGTGAAAAACTGCATTTCCAACATGCAGATGGAGCGTCTGGCTTCGGCTTTCGGCCCCACGGGCGGCCGCATCGTCCGTCCTTCGGACGGCCGGGCCCCCCACACCGTGGCCTTTGTGCAGTGCGCGGGCTCGCGTGACCAGAACCATCTGAATTACTGTTCCTATATCTGCTGTATGGCTTCGCTCAAGCAATGCCTGTACATCGCCGAACAGAATCCGGATACCCTGATCACCGTCTATTACATTGATTTGCGCGCCCCCGGCCGCTACGTCAACGTTCTGGAAAAGGTCAAGGCCCTGCCCAACGTGCGTTTCGTCAAGGGCAAGGTGGCCGACGCTGTCCAGGCTGACGGCGACAAGGTGCGCGTCACGGTGGAAGACGCCGTGCGCGGCGAAAAACTCACCCTGGACTATGATCTCGTGGTGCTGGCCACAGGCATGCAGCCCTCGCTGGCCGGCGAAAATCCGCCGCTGCCCCTGCCCCTGGATGAAGACGGCTTCATCGCGGGCGGCGAGGAGGCCGGCATTTTCGCGGCCGGTTGCGCGCGCATGCCCCTGGATGTGACGCGCTCGGCGCAGTCCGGCACAGCCGCCGCCCTGAAGGCGGTGCAAACGGTGAAAGGGAGGTAGGCGGCATGGCCGGTAAAATTGGCGTCTATTTTGACCTGCAGAACATCGGCGGAGGCCTCGACGTGGAGGCCCTGGCCGCCCAAACGCGCGACAAGTGGGGCGACCTGACTCCCGTGGTCAAGGTCGTTCCCCTGCTGGCCGAGGCGGTGGACGAAATCAAGGCCGATATCGAGGCCCAGGGCCTGGACGGCGTGCTGCTTTGCGGCGCTTCGCCGCGCGTGGACGGAGACCTGTACCGTTTCCCCGTGCAGGTGGAGCATGTGAACCTGCGCGAGCAGTGCGTGCTGGCCTATAAGAATCCGGACAACAGCCCGGTGGACAGCGCCGAGGGCGCGCCGGAACTGCTGACCCTCATGGCCCGCGACTATGTGAACATGGGCGTGGTCAAACTGCAGAAGAGCGAGGTGCCGGACTCCGCGGCCATTCCGGGCGTGGCCCGCATCCTGGTCATCGGCGGCGGCTGGACCGGCCTCACGGCTGCGGCCGAGGCGGCGGCCACCGGCTATGAAGTGGTGCTGGTGGAAAAGGCCGAAAAGCTGGGCGGCGCGGTCAACAACATTCCCACCGCCTCGCCCCTGGGACCGCTGTGGACCGACAAGCAGCCCACCAATCTGGCGGCCAAGATCGAAAAGGTCACGGCTGACGACAAGATCACGGTGCATCTCAATGCACGCATGGAAAAGCTGGAAGGCCAGCCCGGTGAATTCACGGCCGTCATCGCCACGGCCGGGGGCCCGGTGAGCGTGGAAGTGGGCGCTGTGGTCCTGGCGAGCGGCTGGGTGCCCCTGGATGAAAAATACCTAGCCCCCATGGGCCTGGGCGTGAGCCCCAAGGTGGTGCATGCTGCCCAGTTCGGCAAAATGCTGGTGGCCGGCGAAGTGACGGCCCGGCGCATCGCCTTTGTGCTGGACACGACCCTGGCCGAGGAGGCCGTGCGCAAGGCCGCCGAGGAAGCCCCCGAGGCTCCGGCCGAAGCGGAGGCCACCAAGCCCGCTCCCGCGGGGGAAGAGGGCGGGGAGAAGCCCTTTGTCAAGGAAGACCTGGAGAGCGTCAAGCATCTGCAGTACTCCAACGCGGTGAACAGCGTGGGCATGCTGCGGCTGGCCAACACCATTTGTGAAAAGACCGACGACGCCACCCAGGCCTTTATTCTCTACAAAGACATGACCGTGCCCGGCATTCTGGAGCGCTTCTACAAGAAGATGCAGGACCGCCTGGGCGTGATGATGACCAAGGCCGACGTGACCGAAATCCGGGATCACGGCGACCGCATGGTGGTGGCCTGCAAAAACACCCTGCTGGGCATGGATTTCGACCTGGACGTGGACCTGGTGGTTCTGCCCACGGGCTTGGTGCCCACCACGGCCAAGGACGTGACCGTGCGGTTTGCCTACCGCCAGGGCCCGGATTTCCCGGACCTGGAGCTTTTTGACGGTTTCGCGGACTCCAACTACATCTGCTTCCCCTACGAGACCCGGCGTACCGGCGTCTACGCGGCGGGCTGCGTGCGTCAGCCCCTGACCATGGACGCCTGCGAGGAAGACGCCAGGGGCGCCGTGCTCAAGGCCATACAGTGCATTGAAGCGGCCGAGCACGGCGTGTCCGTGCACCCGCGTTCCGGCGACCGCTCCTACCCGGTGTTCAACTTCGTGCGCTGCACCCAGTGCAAGCGCTGCACCGAGGAATGCCCCTTCGGCGCCCTGGACGACGACGAAAAAGGCACGCCCAAGCCCAATCCGGCCCGTTGCCGCCGCTGCGGCACCTGCTTCGGCGCCTGCCCCGAGCGCGTGATTTCCTTTGCCAACTACAATATCGACCAGATCGGCTCTATGATCCGCGAGGTTCAGGTGCCCAAGGACTTCAAGAAAGAAGGCCCGCGCATCCTGATCCTGGCCTGTGAAAACGACGCCTATCCGGCCCTGGACATGGCCGGTATGCGCCGCAAGAGCTGGAGCCCCTACTGTCGCATCATCCCGGTGCGCTGCCTGGGTTCGGTCAACGCCATCTGGGTGTCCGACGCCATGAGCAAGGGCTTTGACGGCGTGATGCTGCTGGGCTGCAAATACGGCGACGATTACCAGTGCCACTTTGTGAAAGGCTCCGAAATCTGCAACCGCCGCAAGGAAAACATCGCCGAGACGCTCAACCGTCTGGGCGTGCAGCCCGAGCGCGTGGATCAGCTGGAAGTGGCCATTGACGAATATGACAAGGTGCCCGATCTGATCGACGGCTTCGTGGCCCGCATTTCGGCTATGGGCCCCAACCCGTTCAAGGGCATGTAGGAGGATGGCAGCAATGGCACAATGTACGCTTAAACCGGATCTTGAGTTTACCCGGGAGCTCACGGAAGCGGGGGGCGAATCCCTCAAAAAGTGCTTCCAGTGCGCCACCTGTTCCGTGGCCTGCCCGCTCGCTCCGGCCAACGCGCCCTATCCGCGCAAGGAAATGGTCTGGGCTTCCTGGGGCCTCAGGGACAAACTGCGCGCCGACGTGGACCTCTGGCTCTGTCACAACTGCGGCAACTGCTCGGATCTCTGCCCGCGCGGCGCCAAGCCCGCGGACATGATGGCCGCGGCCCGCAACGTGATCTATAAGGACCTTACCGCGCCCTCCATCGTGGGCAAGTGGATGAGCAAAGCCTCGGGCCTGCCCATTCTCTTCGCCATTCCGGCGGCGCTCTGGCTCATCGTCTGGTGGATTCGCGCTGGGTACAACAACGGCGAGTGGTTTCCGCGCGCCGCTGACGGCCGCATCGTCTTCGGCCAGATCTTCTACGGCGACTATACCATCGACCCCATCTTCATGATCACCTTCTTCGGGGCCTGCTTCATCCTGCTGCGCGGGGTGATGAAACTCTGGGCCATGTTCAAGCCCGAGGGCCGCATGACGGTCATCGGCAAAACCAAGTGCTGGGTCTGGCACCTCTGGGACGTGCTCTGGGATGAGGTCATTACCCACCGCAAGTTCAACGACTGCGAGGACGGCCCGGCCACCGGCGTGGACACGCCCAACCGCAAGTACGGCCACGCCGTCCTGGTCTGGAGCTTCGTCATCCTGGCTTGCGTCACCGCCATCGTGGCCGTGGGCCACTGGGGCGGCAAGATCATTCCCATGATCAAGATCGAGACGCCCATGCCCCTGACCTTCCCGGTCAAGATTCTGGCCAACATCGGCGCGCTCATGCTGCTCGCGGGCCTGGCCATTCTCACGGTGCGCCGCCTGCGCCTGAACCCCGAATACCAGGGCTCCAGCTTCTATGACTGGTACCTGCTGGGGATCATCTGGCTGGTGGCCGTGACCGGCGTGCTTTCCCAGTGCTTCCGCCTGGCGGACGCCATCAAGCCGGCCTTTGTGGTCTATTATCTGCATCTGGTCTTTGTCTGGATGCTCTTCGCCTATTTGCCCTGGTCCAAGTTGGGGCATTTCGTGTACCGTACGGCGGCCCTTGTCTATGTTCGCATGTACGGGCGAAGCAACTAGCGGCTGAGCCTTTTTGCCGCTGGCGGCGTTACACGGCGTTTTTTGCTCCGGTTACGGGCCGAAGAGCCCGCGCCCTCCGCAAAAAATTTGTGTGCCTTGCCAGCGAACAAAAAATCTCACCCGCCGGTGAGAGTGGGTAAGGCGGAAGGAAAGAGCAACGCATCAAAGTAAAAAATAACGATCTCCGAGGAGGAGGCCGCCATGTCTGATAGTGATCGCAAAGTATTTCCCGTGGAATCCGTGCTGGCCCTGGTGGTGGGCAAAGAGGGCGTGGACATCAAGGATATCGCCGGTTATGTGGTGGGGCGCTCCATCGCCTGCGACTGCTGCGCCAAGGCCGTGGGGCCGTTCGCGGCGGCCTGGCTGGCCCGCTGGTACCCCAAATTCATGGACCTGACCTGGAGCGAGGACCAGTCTTGGGAAGGCTTCGTCACCCGTGGGCGCGGCATGCTGGGCGACAATGTCTCCCTGACCCCCATGGACGGCCGTACCAAGGCCCTGGCCGGCCAGACCCTGGATTATCTGGCGGATACCTTCGCCAGTCTGTCCGCGCAGACCGCCGCCGTGGTCAAGCTGGAAGAGCGCGTACGTGAACTGGAACCCGCCGAGGCCCGCGCCGAGGCGCTCCAGAAAAAATGCGACGAGCTGGAAGCCAAGATCAAGACCATGAATTCCGACATGGGCGGCCTGCGCAAGCAGGTGGCCGAATTCCAGGGCAAGGTGGCCGTGAGCCATGACGACCTGATGCAGACCATCAAGGACGCCATCAAGGACGGCCTCAAGGGCATGGTGGTGGGCGGTGTGGCCGCCGGTGCCGCCGTAGCCGGGGCTGACGCCGCAGAGGCCGCGCCCGCTGAGGAAAATGCGGTGCCGGATGATTTCGGTTTCGGTGCCTCCGGTTCCAATTCGGACGGCTTCGGTTTCTAGCCGCTGTTCGGACTTTGTGAATGCAAAACGGCTCTTCCGCCTTGGCGGAAGGGCCGTTTTTTGCGGAAAGGACACGCGGACGCGTTGCGGCCGGGTTCAGAGCGGAGCCGCGTAGATGCGCGAGCTTTCGCCCCAAGGGTGCCAGCCTTGCCCCAGATAGGAAAAGCCGTAGCGTTCGTAATAGCCGATGTGTTCCGTGCTGAGATAGATTTTGCGGAAACCGAGCCGTCGGGCGTCAGCCTTGGCGTAATCCAGCAGTCGGCGGCCGTATTCATGGCCCCGGTGTTCCCGCGCCACATACAGAGCGCAGATCCAGGGCCAGAGATCCATGCGGCTGATGAAATCATTGGGGATCAATCCGGCGCAACCCGCAAGCGTCTCTCCGTCCCGCAGCAGATACCACTGGGGCAGGGGGCTTGGGCTGCCTAGGCAGTGCCGGACGCAGTCCTCATACATGATCTCATTGTTGCCGCCGCCCCAGGCCTGTTGCAGAAAGGCGATGGCGGCATCCGCACAGCCCGGCTGCGCGCGGACGGAAATGATTTCCATCCCACCTCCAAAGAATCTTTAACCCTTGAAGTGCGTCAGTAGCGTTCCGGCATGAAATGCGGCGGCAGCGTGTTTTCCGGCTGCTCGGCCAGCTTTTCGCGCAAAAGGCGGATCACGGCCAGCGCGTCGGCCAGATCCCGCTCCACCTTGTCCAGCTGGGTCTGCTGGGCCGTGAGCGCGGCGTTAAGTTGCCTGAGCTGTTCTTCCTGAAAGAAGCTCAGCTCCTCCAGGCGGGCCAGACGTTGTTCCGGATCGGGCATGGTTTTCTCCCTGGTTCCCTGTTTACGCCGCACTGGCGCGTCCGGGCTTTTTCAGGCACACTGGCCCGGACGCGCCCGGCGTTTTGTCCGGGGCGGACGATAGTTGTAAGGGGGCGACATGGCTGCGCATGGTCCACAGGCGCCGGACAATCTCCGCAACAAGCTCAAAGGGCGTTCCGGTCTGCGGCGACTCTGGAATGCCTGCCGCTATTCCCGCGACGGCTTTACGGCGGCCTGGCGGGACGAGCAGGCTTTCCGCCAGATAGTCTGGGGCTGCCTCGCGGGCCTGCCGCTGGCCTGCTGGCTGGGCCAGACCTGGGGCGACCGCGTACTGCTGGCCCTGGTGCTGGTAGTGGCACTGCTGGTGGAGTTGCTGAACAGCGCCATTGAAAACGTGGTGGACCGCATTTCGCCCGAGCTGCATCCCCTGTCCAAAAAAGCCAAGGACATGGGCAGCGCCGCGCAATTCACCGCCCAGATCTGTATCCTCGTGGTCTGGGGCACGTATCTGATCGGTCGCTTTTTTTAAGGAAGCGCTGATTCATACTCTTTTTGCCCTCTGCCTGCGCCAAGCCCACTCCCTCCGCCCGGTGTTCGCCTTGCTTTAGCCGTAGGCTCAAGCAAGCCGCCGACGCGGCAACGGCTTGCGCCCTTGGCAGAGAACAAAAATCTTCATTGATCAGCGCTTCCTGCGATCTTGCCGGTTTTCGGACCTGCGCATTCCCTGAGGCCTGCGGGGGCCCTCCGCCGTTTCCGCCACCGGCATGAGAATGCGATGCTGGCGCAGTCGTGCCGCGTCGCTGCGGGCCACTTCAATATCTTCACCGGCTTCATTTTTAGCACAATAATACATGGCTGTGGCAATGGTGCCCGGCGTGGGGATGAAGCACTGGGTCTGGCGCGGATTCCAGCGGCGCTGGCGCAGCCAGTGGGCCAGCGCATACATGTCTTCATCCGTGCAGCCGGGAAAGGCGCTCATCAGATAGGGCACCACATACTGCTCACGTCCGGCGGCCCGGCTCTGGCGGACGAAACTCTCCAGAAAGGCCTCGAAAACCGCCAACGGGGGCTTGCGCATCAGGGCCAGCACCGAAGGCGCGCAGTGCTCCGGGGCCACTTTGAGCTGCCCGCCCGTGAACTCGCCGGTATAGGCGGCAAGAGCGTCGGCATCGCGCAAGGCAAGGTCCGCGCGCACGCCGCTGGCGACACGCACCTGTTTGACTTCGGGCAGAGCCGCCACCGCGCGCAGCAGTTCCACATGCTTGCGCTGCGGGGCCACAAAGGCCTTGCAGACCGTGGGAAAACAACAACTGGAGCGGCGGCAGCGGCTTTTGCGCATGCCGGTCGGGCTGTCGCCCCCTGCTTTGGTCCCCGCGTCTTCCAGAGCGCAGTGGGCCTGCCACATATTGGCAGTGGGGCCGCCCACGTCGGAAATGGCCACGCCAGCCTTGCTCCGTCTGCCGGAGGCCGCGTCACGGCCCAGAGCGCGCGCCTCGGCCAGAATGGAGTCCGCCGAGCGCGAGCTGATATGCCGCCCCTGATGCAGGGCCAGGGAACAGAACGAACAGCCTCCGCCGCAGCCCCGGTGGCTGGTGATGCTGGTGCGCAGCATTTCCGCCGCCGGAATAGGCTGCGTATAGATGGGATGGGCCTCCCGGCAAAAGGGCAGGCTGTAGAGTTCGTCCATTTCCGCCGTAGTCAGGGGCGCGGGAGGCGGGGCCAGAACCAGGGCGCGGCCGTCCACGGGCTCAAAGGCCCAGGCGTCGCCCCGGTGCACCTGCTGTTCCAGCATCTGAGTCAGTCTGAGCAATTGTTCCGGTTCGTCCAGCAGCTGCTGATGGCTTGGCAGGGTCATCAGCGGCGCGTCCGCCAGCGTGGCGGGCGGCTTGGCGGGTCGGCCCTCGGCGTTCAGTTTGTCAAGCCAAGCCGTGCCGGGAATTCCGGCCAGCACGTTCGCGCCCGGGCTCTGGTCCCGGCCCTGATTCCGGTCTTGATCCAGGCGGCGGGCACATTCCAGAATAGCGCGCTCGCCCATGCCCCAGACCAGCAAGTCAGCCTTGGCGTCCATAAGAATGGGGCGGCGCAGGGCGTCGGTCCAGAAATCGTAATGGCTGACCCGCCGCAGGGAGGCTTCAATGCCGCCCAGCACCAGGGGCAGGCCGGGAAAGGCCCGGCGCGCCAGGTTGGCGTATACCAGGCAGGCCCGGTTGGGCCGCGCGCCCGCCTTGCCGCCGGGGGTGTAGGCATCGTCATGGCGTTTTTTGCGAAAGGCCGTGTAATGGGCCAGCAGGGAGTCCAGAGCTCCGGCGCTGACGCCCGCGAACAGGCGGGGCCGCCCCATGACCAGCAGGTCGTCGGGGCTGTCCCAGCGGGGCTGGGCCACCAGGCCGGTGCGGAAGCCGTGATGGATCAGCCAGCGCGCCAGCAGCACGCAGCCGAAGGAAGGATGGTCCACATAGGCGTCGCCGTTGATCAGCAGCACGTCCAGTTCGTCCCAGCCCAGGGCGAGCATCTCTTCGCGGGACATGGGCAGAAAGCGGGGCTGGGCCAGGGCTGCCGGACCTCCCGAACCTCTTGGATGGCGCAATCGTGTCGAATGGTCGGGCCGGGCCGGGGCATCTGCCGTATCCGCCATTTCCGCGAGAGCGCCGGGCCGCCATTTTTCATCCGGGCCGCACGGCACGGTCCGGGAACGCGGGCCGGGGGCGGCTTGTCCGTGTGCGCCTGTATCCGACGGCGCTGAAATGTCGGGAAATTGGGGGCAATGCGGCTGGCCTTGGGCCTCCGCATTTCGGGGAGCGCTTTGACGACGCGGGCGTGGCCGTGCGCCGTGCGCGGGGCGTTCCCGGCGGGCCCGAGAAAGAGGCGCGCCGGACGTTTCCGCCCGGCGCGGGGAAGCTGCGCCCGTCTCTTCCGCGTCAGGAGCCGTTGCCGGACGCCAGGGCACGGGAAAAGGCGGGGCCTTGTGTTTATCAGCGGCCATTGGGCGGCGTAACCAGAGGCATGTCCGCGCTGTCCGGCGACGGAATCATGGGATCGCCGGGCATATTGTTCATGGGAGCGCCCATCTGGGGCGGCATGCCGCCCATGCCGGGCTTCATGCCCGCCGCGTGGCCTTTGAGAAATTCATCCCATTCCACGCGGTCAATGGCGCCGTCGCCGTTTTTGTCAATGACGACAAAGGCGCTTTCCTTCATATTGGGGAAAGAGGCCTGGAATTCTTCCAGAATCACTTTGCCGTCCTTGTTTTTATCCATTTCCTCGAATTTGTCCTTTGAGGCCGCCTTGGCCGGATCGTCGGCCGCCCGGGCCTGAAGGGCGGGCAGAGCCAGCAGGCCCGCCAGGGCCAGCAGGGCGAACATCCGCAACAAAACCGGCAGGGCCGGAAAACGCAGTACACGCGTCATAACTTGCTCCTTATGCGTGGATTTTGTCTTGCCCGCGCGTGCGGCGCAAAACAATTCTTTCGGAGGCCGGAGGGCCGCCGATTTTTTAAGTATCGGCCAATCCGTCGTCCCTGTCCAGTCTCTTCGGCGGACAGGGCCACGGCGGGCTATGAAAAGTTTTCGCCTTCGCGCTCCATGCGGTCGATGCAGACCGTCAGATCGTCGGGCTCGCCTTGTTTGTGGTCCTCGGGATAGAGCAGGGCGGACATGTAAAAGACCGAATTGAGGCCCAGCGCATTGCGGGCGCTGCCCGAAAAACGTTCCAGGGCCAGAGCCAGGTTGAAGCTCAGTTCGCCGGGCAGTCCGGCCAACAGGGGCTTGGCGTCCTCGCCCAGGGCGGCGAGCATTTCGGCTTTTTCGCGCATTTTGGCGTTGTGGCCGGGCGTGTCCCCGGATTCAAGCAGGCGCAGGGCCTCGGCCTCCACGGTCATGATCCTGTCATGGCGCTCTCTGAGCCATTGGATGAGCCCGGCCAGGGCTTCAGCGGCATTCTGATCGGACATGTCGTCCTCCTTTTGAAGAATAGACAAAAGCCCGGCCAAGAGGCCGGGCTTTTGCAACAGCGGTTAATCCCAGTGGCGCTTGTCCTCGATGGGCCGGATCTGCGGCGGCAGGCTGCCCGGAGCCAGAACGCGCAGTTCGGGGCGCAGCTTGATCTTTTCGCGGAACTGGTGCAGCAGCTCCTCTTCGCGCTTGAAGCCGCTGGTTTCGATGAACAGCGTCATTTCGTCGATGCCGCCGGGGTTGGTGACCTCGATCTGCCAACGCTTGATCTCCTCGAAACGGCTCATGACCTGCTCCACCTGATGCGGGTAGACGAACATGCCCATGATGCGGGCGGTGGTGTCCACGCGGCCCACAATGCTGCCCAGGCGCGGGCTGGTGCGGCCGCAGGCGCAGGGGCTGCGGTCGATGTAGGAAAGGTCGCCCGTGGCCAGGCGGATCAGCGGATACGTCTTGTTGAAGGCTGTGACCACGATTTCGCCCACTTCGCCGTCCTTGAGCGGAATGCCGGTGTCCGGATGGCAGATTTCCACATAGCAGCGGTTGGCGATGTGCAGGCCCGTCTTGTGAAAGCATTCATAGCCGATGCAGCCCACGTCCGCCGTGCCGTAGCCCTGGCGCATGATCAGGTCGTATTTTTTTTCCATCTGGGAGCGCATTTTTTCCGAGAGGCGCTCGCCGGTGACGAAAGCCACTTCCAGAAAGAGATCCTTGCGCAGATTCAGGCCCTTTTCCTCGGCCTTCTGGGCCAGGTGCATGAGGAAACTGGGCGTGCCCACATAGCCGGAGACGCGCAGCTTTTGCATGATGTCCAGCTGGGTGGCCGCGTCGGACGGCCCGGCCGGGATCACCGCACAGCCCAGGTTGCGCAGGGGTTCTTCAAACATCAGGCCCGCAGGCGTTAGCTGGTAGTTGAAGGTGTTCTGCACCGCGTCGCCGGGGCGGAAGCCCACGGAATAGAAGGCTTCGGTATAGCCCCAGTAGTCCTCTCCCCGGTCTTCGGGATCGAAGATGGGGCCGGGCGAAAGAAAGATGCGCTTGAGTTCGCCGATGTCCTTGGTCAGCAGCCCGCCCAGACGCGGCCCCATGGACTGCAGAAAGATCAGTTCTTTCTTTTTCAGAATGGGGATGTGCTTGATGTCCGAGAGAGTCTTGAACTTCTCCACATTGAACTGCGCGCGGTCAAAACGCTTTTTGACGTCTTCCGAATAGCGGTAGGCGTAAGAGAGCAGATCCTTGAGCTGGATCAGGCAGTATTGGCGGCGCTCGCTCTCGTCGAGCACTTCACGGCGGCTGTAAATGCCTTCAGTACGGTCTTTGCGGGTCATGACGTTCGCCTTGTAATATTGATGGGAGGCACCATATGTAAGCAATGATCTGTACTATTGCAAGTATTTTTTTATTTATATTTATATTTCAATATGTTATATACAAATAAAAATGATTCTTGATCGTGCGCACGGCGATGAACCCATGCAGCGGGCCGGTTACCGAAAGACATCCGGCTTCCGGGGTCACCGCGCATGCCGCGACTCTGATTCTATGTGGTTGCGCCCGGAGCACCGGCGGCCTGGTCGATTTTGGCTTGCCGGGCTTTTTCCTGGTCCACGGCGCGTTGCTTCAGGCTGTCGTAGACCGGCGGCGAATTCAGGCAGTTGGCGGCCAGGGCGGCCAGATAGGATGTGACCACAATGGCCGGGGCGTTGTGCAGCGAGCCGGTCATTTCGATCAGCAGGGCCGCGCCGGTGAGCGGCGCGCGCACCGTGGAGGCAAACAGCCCGGCCATGCACAGAATAAGCAGGGTGGCGCCCTGTTCCGGGCCGATGCAGTTCAGGGAGAGCAGGGCCGAGGCCGCGCAACCGCCGGCCAACGCGCCGCCGAGCAGCATAGGCATGAGCAGGCCGCCGGCCACGCCAGAGGCGAAGCTCACGCAGGAAAACAGGATTTTGGCGGCCAGCAGCAGCAAGAGCGCGCCCAGCGGCAGGGCCAGGCCTTCCAGATCCAGCGCGCCCGGACCAAAGCCCACCAGCACCTGGGGGTAGAAGTAGAGCAGCAGGCCGCTGATCAGAAAGGGGGCCAGCACGCGCACGGGCTGGGGCATCAGCGGGCTGCGGTCGGCCCAGTGGGTCAGGCGGATCAGGATGGCGTTGTAGGCCGCGCCCAGCATGCCCACCATGCCGCCCAGCAGGGGCACGATCCACCATTGCAGCAGGGAGAGCGTGCCCGTATTGTGGAAGGGAAAAACCCGCCCGAAGCCGAAGAGCACTTCGATCACAAACCAGGCCGAGGCGGCGGCCAGCGCGGCAAACAGCAGCATGGGCGCGCTGATCACGGTTTTCATTTCCTCAAAGGCGAAACAGAGCCCGGCGGCCGGAGCGCCGAAGGCCGCCGTGAGCCCGGCCACGCTGCCGCCGATGAGATAGCGCGGCATGGTCTGGGCCTTGTCGTCATGCCAGATGCGGCCCACGCCGCAGCCCACGGCCGCGCCCATCTGGATGCAGGGCCCTTCGCGGCCCACGGAAAGCCCGCCGCTCAAGGACACCAGGGTGCCCACGAATTTGGCCCAGATGACCGTGACCCAGCGCATGGGTAGATGCCCGGCCACGGTCAGCTCCACCTGGGGGATGCCGCTGCCGCTGATCAGCGGTTCATGCCGCAGCAGTTGCCAGGCCAGAAGGCCGAGCAGAACCAGCGCCACGAAGATGCTCAGACCCACCAGGGGGTCGGACAGGCTGTGGCCGTGCACATAGTCCACAACCGCCGTATTGATCAGGGTGTAGGTCTGGCGAAACAGGCCGATCACCGCGCCGGTGATGCCGCCCGTGACCAGGGCCTGCAACATGAGCCGCCACACGCCCAGGGTGCGCAGGGCTTGCATTTCACGTAAAATCGGGGGGACTGAGGCACGAAATTGCACGGGAACTCCTTGGCTGGGCTGCAAACAACGCGAGTATGGCCGGAAGATGCGCAAGATTCAAGTTTTCGCGGGAAATTTCCCCAAAAAAGGCTTGCCAAAGCCGCGCCAAGCGGGTACAAGACTTTCCCACATGGGCCGAGGTAGCTCAGTTGGTAGAGCAGGGGACTGAAAATCCCCGTGTCGGCAGTTCAATTCTGTCCCTCGGCACCATAGATTTCAGAAGGCCGGAAACTGAAGAATCAGTTTCCGGCCTTTCTTTTATTCGGCTTGAGACCGCGCTGCGAGGTCGGCCCGCGCGTTTATCCCTCTTCGGGCTGGAGACGAAAATCCGCCACCAGCGAGCACAGACTGTTCAGCGTGTTCAGAGGGGCCATCAAGGTGTCGCCCAGCAGTGTCACGGCGTAGCCGTCCATGCTCGCGCCGTTTCAAAGTGCTGCAGGAGAAAGATCAGGGTGTGGAGATGGTTGCACGTTTTGTCAAACATCTCCTGCCAGCTTTGGGCCTGGTGTTGCGCGAGCAGTATCCGCTCTTCCTCCACAATATAGCCGGGGACGCGGTAGGTGCGGACTTCCGAGGGCTTTTCGGCGGCGGGGGCGTCGCCGGGTTCGGCCACGGGCGCGGGCGGGCCTGCCGCCAGCAGGGCCTGGGCGGTTTGTTGCAGTGTTTCGGCCAGGGCAACCAGATCAGGGAGGGACCGCGCCGAAGGCGCGTCCGTGAGGGGATGGGACATAAGGCACTCCATTGGTTTTAGTATCGGCATTTGGCGATGAGAAATGCCGGGACTCAACTGCGCCCAATGGAACGCTGCTCGTATTCCCCCGAAGGGTCTTGTATTCGGAGCTATCGACCCGGCAATGCATGCTGTGGGCATGGATGCCCGAAAAGAAACCCAGCAGTGTATGCCGGGCAGATTGCGCGCCGCGTTTATCCAGCCGCGCCCGCTGCCATTGGAAGTAGTGGAAAAAGGATAAACCGCCCCCCGGCGGGCGTCAAGCCGTCGGGGAGGGATGCCCGGCAAGGGCATCCCTCCCCGGGTGGGGAAAGTGTTCCATGTCCTCAGCGCAAGTACCTAAAAAGCCGTATTTCCGCCGATGACGCCCGCGTAGCTGGAGCGGAACTGCGTGCCCCAATGCCCGTTCATCCTGGTGAGGATGTAGAAGGATTCAAAGGCGACGATTTTTTCATGCGCGGGCGTGTAGCGCGAGAACTGCACGGCCATGTGGATTTTATCCTCATCGGCCTGGATCATCTTGCGCCGGTCCCACTTTGTGTAGCCCCAGCCGGAGGCTTCGCGCAGGCGGCTGACGTCATTGTCCCGGGCGTAATCTTCGGGCGTGTTCCAGATCTGGACCGCGAGGCCGCCCAGGCGCATGTGCGGATAGTGCAGGCTTTGCGCCCAGCGCAGGGGCGAGCCGCTGTTGAAGGTTTCCATGAATTCGTCCAGCGCGGCCATGCCTGCGCGTTCCAGTTCGATCCATTGCGGCGTTCCGGGGGTGGCTGCCATATGATCCTCCTTGTATCCGGGGTTGCGGGTATGGGGATTGCCGTGCGGCGGGCTCAGGCCGCGCCGGTGAGCTTCCAGAAGGGATAGAAGACGAGGATGAGCACGATCAGCGCCATAAGCGCCCGCCAGGCGAAGACCATGACCATGTCCTTGAAGTTGATGTAGCCCGTGGAGAACATGTACAGAAAGGCCGCGTATTCGTAGGGCAGCACGTACTGGTCCAGGCCGAGCATGAAGGCGTAGGCCGGGGCCAGGGGATTGATGCCCAGGGCCTTGGCGATTTCCGCCAGCGGTACGGTGAAGGTGCTTACGGCGGCCACCGGCGTGAGCAGGAAGTTGAGCCCCGCCCCGGAGAAGAAGGAGGCGATGACCGTGCCCAGCTCTCCCTTGCCCTGCAGCAGGGGCAGCACTGCCCGGGCGATGCTCTTGTCCATGCCCGTGGCCTGGGCCGCCGCGCCGATGGACATGCAGCCCACGATGAACAGCACGGAGGTCAGGTTCAGCGTGGCGAACTTTTTGCCGTCCACCAGGTCAAAGCCCGGCAGAAAACCGACAAAGCCCACCACCATCATGATCCAGCCGATGTTGATGCCGTGCCACTTGTCCGTCATCATCAGGACGGCCAGCACAGCGAAGAGCGCCAGGGCCTTCTTTTCGCGCAGGCTCATGGGGCCCAGCCCGGCGTACTGCTCTTCCACCCAGACGCGGGCGTCAACAGTGCTCTTGGGCCGCATGACCAGCCGCAGCACCACAATGGACAACACGCTGTAGACCACGCTGGGCGCGAAATTCTGCAGAAAATACTCCAGCCATGACACGTGCACCCCGGCCGTGGCGAGCATTTGCAGATTCAGGGTCACTTCGCCCGCGCCCGTGTACAGGCCCATGCGGGGCCCGGCCACGGCCAGGTAACCGGCCATCAGCAGGGTGGATGCCTCGCGCGAGCGGGCCTTGAAGCCCATGGCGTCGCAGATGCCGATGCAGATGATGCCCAGCAGGATGCACTTCCCTGTGGATGTGGGCATGAGCGGCGCAATGATGAAGCCCGCCAGCAGAATGCCCCAGAGCAGGCGGCGGAAGGAGCTGCCCGTGACGTGCAGGGCCCAGAGGGCGATGCGCCGGGCAAGCCCCGTATGTTGAAGCACCAGGCCGGTCATCAGCCCGCCGAGGATCATCCAGCCCATGGGCTTGGTCCACGGTGAAAGCACCTGAGCGGGCGTGCCCACCCCCGAGAGAATATAGCCCATGGGCAGCATGACAGCCACGAGCCCGTCGGGCAGCAGGGAAAAGCCCCAGAGACAGATGGCCAGCACTGTGAGACTGAAAAACCAGCAGGCGGGCCGGGGCAGGCCGGCGACGACGCAGACGGCCAGAATGACCGCCGCGCACAGCAGGGAAAAAATCCATTTCAGATGTTCGTTGCGGGTGGGAGGGATCGAGGCAGCGCCGCCCATGCCGGTGGCTGCGGTTTCCGTGGCGTGTGTGACGTTCATGCCCGACCTCCATCATGGTTTCCGGTGCGGTGGCGCTTCCCGACTCTCCGAAAGCGGCGTGGGAAGCTGGAACGGAAAGAGCAAGAGCGGTGCCAATATGGATATTTATTTTTTATTGTGTATAATCAGTGTGTTGTTGTTCTCCATTCCAAATACGCTTTTTTCGGGCTTGTTTGTTACATGGATTTTGTCCAATATCTGGATTAAATCTGAAAACAGGACCAACAAATGATCCATGATCCGCAAGAATCCCTGCCGCAGGCTCTGGCCGCGCTGCTGGCCGTGGATAAAATCCGCTACACGCGGCAGGCGCTGATTCAATTGGGGCCCTGGCCGCCCTCGGCCGTGGACGAAGTTTTGCGTCTTTTCGCCGCGCGGGGCCTGGCGCGGCCGTCGCGCTCGGGGCTCTGGCGGGGACGGGCCGAGGCGCTGCGCGCTTTTTCGCGTGAACGCGCGCCGGAAACCACGGCGCGTCCGTTGTTGCGGGCCGTGGCTTCGTTGGAGCGCGGAGCCGTTCTCGACGGCTGCGAAATATTGCTGGAAGAAGTGCGGCATACCCTGGACGACGGGCGGTGCGCGGCGGTGCTGGCGCTGTTGGACCTGCTGCTGTCCGGCCTGCGCCGATGGAGCGGGGACACGGAAGAGGCGGAGGCGCTGCGGCGCTATCTGAGCGTGTTCCGCAGCGTTCAGGGCATTTCCATCTATATGGGCAAGAGCGGCCAGGAAGTTCTGGATTTGCTGCCTCGGGCCCGCGCCGCCGCCGAGGCGCTGGGGGACAGGCGCGTCACCCTCATGCTGGACCTCACGGAGGCCAGCCAGCGTCACCTGACCCGGATGCACAATACGGAACGGCCATATGCCCTGCTGGCCCGTACCCTGGCCTCCATCAGGGAACTGGGCGACCCGGACATTCTGGAGGAGGCCTCGCACAGCATCGGCATCCTGCATTTTATGCAGGGCGCGTACAGCGAGGCCCTGCCCTATCTTGAAACCGGCGCTGTGAGCCGGTTCACAGCGCATTTCAACTACTTTGAAGAAGCGCGGTTGCGCTATATCGGCAGCGCCGCCTGCAGTCTGGGCCTTCCGGCCAAGGCCGCGGGCATTCTGCTGGCCGGGCTGCGCGAAGCGCGGCTGCGCCGTAACCGACAGACGCGGAAATGGATTCAGACCCATCTGGCCGACGATCTCATGCGCATGGGGCGGCCCGACGAGGGCCTTGCCCTGCTGGATGAGCTTCTGCTCTGCTGCGACCCGGCCACGGAAACCACACTGTGGATCTGGAACATGCGCTCGCTGGCGCACTATCATTTTCTGAAAGGGCGCGTCGCAACCTCGCACAGGATTTTTTACGCCAGCATGCGCTATTGCGTGCGCATGGGGCTCCAGCGCCCCTATTACGGCTTCACCTGGCTGTTTGATATGCTTTGGGCCTATGAATGGCAGGGCCTGCCCCGGATTCCGGGCTATGATCTTGAAGATGAGCTGACGGCCGCGCAGCAAAGCCCCAACCGCCATCTCAAGGGCGCGGCCTTGCGCATTCGGGCTTTGCAGGCCCGCGCCAGAGGGGTGGACCCGGCCCAGGTGCGCGGCCTCCTGGTGCGCGGCCTGACCTATGCCAAGCGGGTGGGCAGTCCGCTGGAGATCGCCCGCTGCCGCCTCGCCCTGGCGTATTGCCTTTCGCGGCGGTGCGCCCGCCAGGCCGAGCTTCTGTTTTCGGCGGCCAGAACCGTGTTGCGGCGCTATACCCAGTATGACTGCCCTGACGGGCCCGGCGGCGGGCAGGACGCGCCTTACTGCCCCGACGGCCGAAGCTGCCTGCGCCGCTGCCGGGAAGGGCTGGAGGCCCTGCCCGCCTGGTCGGATCTGGACGCCCATCTGGCCGACATGCTGCGCATCGTCAGCGAGACCTTTGAAGTGGAGCGGGCGGCCCTGTTCAGCCCGGACGCCGAGGGACCGGTCATGGTGCGCAATATCTCGCGCCTGGAGCTGGAAAGCCCGACCTTCCGCCCGGTGCTGAAAAAGGCCGCCGCCGTCATGGAGGCGGCTTCAGGCGAACCCGCGCGCGCCGCGCGGGGCACAGGAATATATCTGCCTCTGGCGGTTCCCAATGCCCGCCCGTGGCTTCTTTTTCTGCAATGCGAGTTTTTCGCCAGCCACATCAGCGCCCAAGGCACGGAAATATTCCGCGAGCTGGGCGGCTTGCTGGCGCGGGAGCTGCAAACCGCCCGGCGTTTGCAGGAAGGCATGCGCAAGGCCCTGTATGCCGTGGAAGAACGGGGCCGCGTGGCCGCCGAGCGCATGGCCGCCCTGGATGAGCCCTACTACGGGACCGGGCTCGACGACGTGTTGCGCCAGGCGGACAGCACGGCCGTCACCGACGCGCCGGTGCTCATTCTGGGAGAAACCGGCGTGGGCAAGGATCTGCTGGCCCGGCGCGTCCACGCGCGTAGCGGCCGGGCCGGAGCCTTTGTGCCCATTCATCCGGCCAGCATTCCGGAGCAGCTTTTTGAAAGCGAACTCTTCGGGCATGAAAAGGGTGCGTTTACCGGAGCCTGGCGGCAGAAGCTGGGCCATCTGGAAGTGGCGGACGGCGGCACGCTGTTTATCGACGAAGTGGGTGAGGTGCCCCTGCCCATGCAGACCAAGCTGCTCAGGGTTTTGCAGGAGAAATGCTTTATGCGGGTGGGCGGCATCCGCGAGATCCGTTCTGATTTCCGGCTGGTGGCGGCCACCAACCGGGACCTCAAAAGCATGGTGGCTCAAGGGCGCTTCCGGGAAGATCTCTACTATCGTATTTCCGTGGTGCCCCTCACCCTGCCGCCCCTGCGCGAGCGTCCCGCCGACATTCCCCTGCTGGCGCGGCGCTTCGTGGAGATGTTCAGCCGCCGTTACCAGCGCCCCGTGCCTCCCCTGGAAAAGGAAGAGGCGGAACGCCTGCGCGCCTATGCCTGGCCCGGTAATGTGCGGGAACTGAAGAACGTGGTGGAGCGGGCGGTCATCCTCCACTCCGGCGGCCCTCTGCATCTGTTGCGCCCCACGGAACCGCCGCCGCTTCCGGCGGAAAAGGCAGCTCCGCCCGGGACGCTTTCCGGTCTGGAATGGGAAGATTTGCCGAGCCTGGAAGAATTGCAGCGCCGCTACATCCGCCATGTGCTGCGTCTTGCCAGAGGCCGCGTGGACGGCGAGGCCGGGGCCCTGCGCATCCTCGGCATGAAGCGTTCGACCCTGTATGCGCGCATCCGGGCCTGGGGCCTGGACGCGGTTTCGCAGCTTTACGGCAGGGAGAAATAGGGCCGCCGGCGGCCGAAGCCGCCGGGACCGCAAAGCAATGTCGCGGGATGCGCGCCTTTACCGCATGAGCAGCGGCACCACCAGGCCCACCAGCACCAGGATGATCGCGCCGCCCAGGCGGGAGGAAATCTGGGCAAAGGGCATCAGCACCATGCGCCGTGACGCCGAAAGCACGGCCACGTCGCCGGTGCCGCCCATATTGGCCATGCACAGACCGGCGGAAATGGCGGATTCGATGAAATGGAAGCCCACCAGCACGCCGCCCAGGCCCGCGCCGAGCACCGCGCCCAGCACCACCGCGATGACCTGGAGGGTGTTGACGATGGAAAAGGTGTCGATGACCAGGGAGAGGTCCGTGTAGGTCACGCCGATGCCCACCAGCAGCGGGGCGGTCATGTACTTGGCCACGAACCTGAACCAGACCGTGCAGGACTGCTCCACGGATCTGGGCAGCACGTGGAAGATTTTGAACACGGCCACGCTGAGGATCATCAGGGCGTAGTAGTGGATGCCGGGAATGACCATGGCGGCCAGGCGTCCGAACAGCATGAAGGTGCAGGAAACCAGCAGACCGATGCCTAGGGCCGTGTAGGTGACCGGCAGGCTTGTCTCGTCTTCCGCCGCCGGAGCCTCGCCCTTGAGCAGCTGGCCTTCGCCGGACAGGCGCGGGAATGCCTTGCCCAGCTTGTCGAGCAGGCCGCCGGAAATGATGGCGACCACATTGCCCAGGGCCACCGGCGGAATCAGCATGGAGAGGATGTCCTTGAGCGCCGTGTCCGGGTTGCTCTGGTGCAGGATTTCAGCCATGGGAATGGCCCCGGCCCCCATGCCGCCGCCCATGATCGGGAAGGAGACGTAACTGATGCCTTCGCGCCAGCCCGTACCGGCCAGCAGACCCACCAGGGCGGCCAGGAGGGCCGCGCAGACCACGGCGGCCGTCAGGGGGACCACGTAGCGCGCCCCGGCCTTGACCAGCAGGCGGGCCTCGATGCCCAGAATGCTGCCGCAGATCAGGGCGCAGATGTAAAAGGTCAGGAAGTCGTCGGCCTGCATGAAGGTGTCGATGACGGCCTTGGTCGAGGCCGGCATGACGCCGCTGTATACCAGCAGGGCGCTGCCGAAAATGACAATAAGGGGCCCGCCGCCCAGATAATCCTTGATCAGCGGCAGGCGGTCGCCGATGTATTCCAGCAGAAAGCCCAGCACCATGACCACGGCGAAGCCGCCCACCATGCCTTTGGGCAGGGCGTCCAGGTACATGGCCGCCACGACCACCACGCTGATTCCTAGAAAAACAGGCCAGCTTATGCCTTTGATTTCAATGTCCGCTATTTGCATTATGTACCCCTGAAAGAAATATATTCTTTTATAGATAAGCATCTTTCAGGTTTGTCGCCAGATGTGCGAAACTTAAAAAACGCGGCGGAAGTTGTGGGCAGGAGGGATTTCCCGCCGGGGCGGCGCGGCCTGGAACTCACGGCTCCTAGCGGGCAAGGAATAAAATGAAGCCACCGAAGGCGGGCAGAGCCACCATGGCGATCTTGAGCAGTATCTGCGGGGCCAGGCGGGTGAGCTTGGCCCCGAAAAACGCGCCGATCGTCTGGCCCAGCAGCACCTGGACGAAAAGCAGCGGTTCCAGATGCCCGGCACTGAGAAAGCCTACGCCGCCCAGCACCGCGATGGGCAGGATGACCAGCATGGTGGTGCCCACGGTCTGATAGAGAGGCGCGTTGAAGACCAGCAGCAGGCTGAGCTGGATGAAAGAGGCCGCGCCCACGCCGCAGGCTCCGGAGATGAGCCCGTTGATCAGGCCGGTCAGACCCGCCAGCAGCCAGAATCTGCCGCCCCTGGGCGTCAGGAAGCGCTGGCGGAAGAGCGGGCTGTGGGGGTGGAAAATGCGCAGATAGATCAGCAGGGCCGACAGCAGCAGGGCCGCGGCGGTGAGCGGGGTGAGGACGGCCGTGTCGAGGGAGGAGGAAATCAGTGCGCCGCAGAACGCGCCCACGGCCCCGAACAGGCCCATGGCCAGACCCAGGCGGCGCAGCACGTTGCCTTCGCGGAAATGGCTGTACGAGCCGGAAAGCGTGGTAAAGGCCATGGCCGCCAGGGACGTGCCCAGGGCCGTATGGATGGGCACGTCAAAACCCACGGTGAGCAGGGTGATCATGACCCCCGCGCCGCCCGCGCCCACAAAGCCGATCACCGCTCCCAGCAGAAGCATGGCCGCGAAAACAAGCATGGCATTCCCCGTGCTGAAAAAAACGCCGCCCGGCGGCGTTGGGATGCAATAGCGCCAAGCGGCGTCGGAGGCAAGGGCCGGGGCGGTCCGTGCGTAGCGGAGGCGGCTTTGTGCGTGGGGGAAAAGCAGTGCCTAGAGCGTTTTGATATTGAAAATATCTCAACGCGCTGTGCGGATTTTCCGTGAAAATCCGCACAGCGAAATTATCGCAAGGCGAATTTACTTCGCCGTTAAGCGATAATTTCAAGCGCAAATTGCTCTACACCTAGTGCCTGGTTGCAAAAATTTCGAGCATAATTTTGCTCTCAATGTTCGCAGGCTCGTCAGCGGAAAAATGTTTTTTTTGGCTCACGGCGGCTAGCCCCCGCCCACGGCCGGGAACAGGCCCACGCGGTCGCCGTCGTGCAGCACGGCGTCAGGCTCCACGGCCACGCCGTTGATGAAGATGATTTTTACTTCGGCGGCGGGTAGTTGCAGGCTGTCCATGAGCCGGGCCACGTCCGCGCCTTCAGGCAGTTCGCAGGCGCCGCCGGGCGGGCTTTTTTCGGCCAGGGTGGCGAAACATTTGACGTTCAGTCGCATGGTTTTTCCTCCGGAGGCGGGCGGGTTGCGGGCAAGTTGAAAGGGGATTCGCGGCTTATAAACGGACGCGTTGAAACGTGCCGTCCGCCAGGTCAAAGACGCACATGCCGGGGGCGGCCCCGCGGCCGGTGAGCAGCTTCAGGGCTTCCGCGGCCTGGAGGGAGGCGGCTGTCGCCGCCGTGGGCGCGAGATTGCCCAGCTCTTCCTCGGGCGAAGCTCCTGTTTCATCTGTCCCGCATGTTTCGCCCGCGCCCAGCCATTGAACCGGGCCCGCCTGTCCGGGCGGCACCACGGCCACCCAGCCGGTCAGGCCCGCAATGCCCGCGCTGACCAGCGGCACGCCGGTCGCGGCGGCCGCTTCCTGCAAGGGCAGACGGCAGGCCAGGCCGCCCAGGGCGTCCAGAGCCAGATCCATGCCGCGCAGCAGCCGGATCAGCAAAATTTTGTCCGCAAAGCGGGGCACGGGCGTGAAATGCACGGCGGGATTGATCCCGGCCACGCGCGCGGCGGCGGCTTCGGCCTTGCTTTGGCCCAGTTGGGCCGTATTGCCCAGCGACTGGCGATTCAGATTGGATTCTTCAAAGCAGTCGCCGTCCACGCCGGTGATCGCGCCCACGCCCATGCGGACCAGCTGCTCCAGCAGCCAACCGCCCAAACCGCCCAGGCCCACCAGCAACACGCGGCTTTGCAGCAGGGCCAGCTGGTCCCGCAGGGAAAGCTGCCGGGCGTTGCGGGCATAGCGCGCGGGCCAGATTCCGGCGCGGCAGGCTGCCTGCTGGGTCGCGAGCAAGTCCACGCCTGCCGCGATGGCCAGCTCGCGTAACGCGTCTTCCGCAATGCGGCCCGCCCGGGCGGCGTGGCGGATGGCGATTTCAAGTTGGGGCAGTGGGTCCGGCATGAGGTGATGCTATCCAAAAAACGGCGGCCGGGCAAAACCCGGCCGCCGTGTCGCTCAGGCTCAGAAGTTGAAGACGCTGTCCAGCTCCTCGTCGCTCACGTCAAAGGTCGTGTTGTGCGGCGGCAGCAGTTCGCGGCGCATGTACATGGGCAGGCGGTCGTGGGCGCGGGTGAAACCGGCGGCGGCGTTGAATTCCCGCTCCTGCTTCAGGACGCTCTTGCCCAGGGCCACCACGTCGTCGCCGGTCATTTTGCGACCGGTGAAGGCGCTGAGGGTGTCGATGAGAGCCTGGAAGGTCTCGGGCTGGTCCAGGATGCAGAAGGCCACGAAGATGCAGTAGCCCGTGGAGTCCAGGGCGGCGGTGGCGATCTGAAGGTTGCGGGAGAGCTCCACCTGGCCCTCCGGCTTGAGCGGGTCCACCTTGCCGCCGAGGCCCAGAATATTGGTGGCCACGGCGTAACCGGCGGTGTGGTCCGCGCCCATGGGCGTGGTGGCGTAGGTCACGCCCACCCCCTTGACCGCGCGCGGGTCATAGGCGGGCATGGCTTGGCCCTTGACCACGGGAGCGTGTTCCAGGCCGTAGCAGCGGGCCACGGTGGCCGTGCCCGCGCCCAGGATGCGCCCCAGCGGCGTGCCCTTGCCCATCTCGTGGATCATCTCGATGCAGGCCTTGGAGTCGCCCCAGGGAATGACCCCGGCTTCCATCAGCACGCCGAGGCTGGCCCCGGTTTCAATGGTGTCCAGGCCGTAGTCGTCCTCCAGATAGTCCATGCGGATGATGTCGTCCAGATTGTCCACGCCGCAGTTGGCGCCGTGCCCCCAGACGGTTTCATATTCCGGCTGCTTGGAAAGGTACTCGCCGTTTTCGTCCACGCAGATGCCGGAGCACTTCATAATGCAGCCCCGGTGGCAGCCGTGGGTGGGATTGCCGCCGCGCTTCTTCTGGATTTCCACCATGGTTTCGGCACAGATTTTTTCCGCGCCCGCGAAGCGGCCTTCCTTGAAGTTGTAAGTGGGCAGCCCACCGGCTTCGTTGAGGATATTGACCAGCACGTTGGTGCCGTAGGCGGGCAGGCCCTGGCCGGTGACCGGGTGGGAGGTGATGCCCTTGGCGAAGCGCTTGCAGGCGTCCTTGAAGGCTTCGGGATCTTGGGCCTTGCGCATGGTCGGCGTGTCCGCCGGGTCGAGCACGATGGCCTTGATGCCCTTGGAACCCATGACCGCGCCCACGCCGCCGCGTCCGGCGTGCCGGGTGGCCCGGCCTTCGGGATCGGTGAAACAGATGGTGGAATTGCACATGCGCATTTCACCGGCCGTGCCGATGGTCACGAAACCGGGGCCTTCGCCGTATTCCTCGCGCAGCCGGGCCACACAGGGATAGTTGGAAAGCATGGCAAGTTCGTCGCACTGCTCGACGGTCACGCCGCTGGCCTTGATGACGATTTTGTACAGATGGTCGTCGCGGCGCTGGCCTTCAATGATGATGGCGGCGTAGTTCAGACGGGCCATGTACTGGCCGCCGGTGCCCCCGGCGTTGGATTCCTTGATGCCGCCGGTGAGCGGGCTCTTGCAGCCCACGGAAATGCGGCCCGAGGAACCGGCCGTGGTGGCGCAGAGCATGCCCGGCGCGAAGACCAGCTTGTTTTCGGGGCCCAGGGCATGACAGGTGGGGGGCACTTCCTTGCAGATGACCGCGGTGGTCAGGGCGCGGCCCGCGAGGCCCGTGTATTCGCCCAGACGCTCTTCCCTGATCTTGGGGCCGCCCTCGGCGCCCACATCAATGCGTAAAATCTTGTCCATAGCGACCTCGTCTGTATAAAAAATGTGTGAAGGAAAAATGCACTGCAATTATGTATAACTATAACCAATGAAAAAAGAGCCGCAATATGTTTATTGCGGCATAAATAAGAAGAGATATATTGTGACGTCTTCAATATGCTTTTCAATGCATATAATATACGTCTTTGCATGCCGCTTGAATCACTGGCCCGCACCGACCCATGGGCGCAAAAAAAGCCGGTGTTCGTAAACACCGGCTGAAGGCCGCGCCGACGTTGAGAATGCCGATTCTCAACGTTAATTTGATCCGGACCGGAAAGGCCGGGGCACGTTTTCCACTCCCCGGCCTGGGATCAACTTTCTTCCCGGCTCGCCTGGGTCAGCAGATCCCTGGCCTGATCGTTGGCCGGGTCCTGTTCCAGAGCCAGGCGCAGCAGGGGCAGGGCGTGCATATTGTCGCCGGTCCGCACAAAGACCGTAGCCAGGTTGCAGGCGATGAGCGAGGATTTGCGCGGCAGGTCCGGATTAAGGGCCAGAGCCTTGAGCGTGGAGGCCCGGGCGGATTCGAAATCCTTGCCCTCCAGATAGGCCATGCTCAGATTGTAGTGCAGATTTTCGTCGTCGGGGGCCACCTTCAGGGCCTTGAGATATTCCTCGGCGGCTTCGCGCCATTTGCCCGCGCGGCGCAGCAGAATGCCCACGCGGTTGAAGGTGAGCAGGTCCTCGGTGCCCCAGAACCCCCTTTTGGCCTCCAGGCCCCGCTGCAGGAAGGCGACGGCGGTCTGCGGGTCCTTGTCCATATAGACGTCGGCCACGCGGAAGGCCACGCCCGAGATGTATTCCGTGGCTTCGCGGTCCGAAAGGGTCATGGCCTGATCGAAAATTTTTCTGGCGTTTTCCGGGCGGTTCATCTGGAGGTAGATCTCGCCCAAGGTCAGTTTGCGCTCCACGTTCAGGGGCGAAAGCCCGTCCAGGCGCTCCAGGCATTCCAGGCGTTTGGCCGTATTGCCGGTCTCCGCGTAGACTTCCGCCATCTTGCGCAGGGGTTCAAGATACATGGCCGAGGTGCGGCTGGCGTTTTCATAAGCCTCGCAGGCCTTATCATACTGCCGCATGGCCCGGAAGACGTCGCCGATGAGCAGCAGGGCCGCCGCGGAATTGGCCTTGAGGTCCAGGGCCTGTTTGCAGACCTGCAGGGCGCGCAGATGCTCGCCCTGGGCCATGAGGGCGCGCGCCCATTCCAGAACCCGGCCCAGCTTGCCGTGGGGCTTGATGGTCAGGGCGATCTTTTCAAGCAGGGCCTGCACGCCGATGGGTTTGACGATGCAATTGTCCACGCCGCTTTCGTGCAGAAGAACAAAACGCTGTTTGTTGGTCTCGCGGGCGACGCTGATGATCCACAGCTCCGGATAGGCATTTTTGAGCTGCCGGAGCAGATAGGTCATGTCCCGGCCTCTGAGGTTCTGCTCAATGAGCAGCAGGGGCGCGTTTCTGGCCGAGATCATGTGGCGCAGGGTGTGCAGCAGCATATCGGCGTTGCTGCTGATGGACAGGCAGCCGGAGGGCATCTTCAACCGCGTGCATACGGCCTCGCGCAACAGATCGGTAAATGTCTTGTCGTCGGAAATACAGATGATCTGGCCGTTGTCGCGCAGATATTCGATAACAGCTTCCCCATAGAACTTATCTTGAATCTTGCTTTCGGCCATGGTTTTCGCCATGGTCTGCTCGATCTGCCTGAGTTGTATGCGCTTTGCAAGGCCGCTTTTCGCGGTATCGTCCTCCATAAGGCCTCCATCCCGCTGAAATGCAAAAGAGCTACGTTTTTGCAGCATAGACAAAAGAATCGTCCCCGTCCAGCGGAGGAGAGGGCCGCGCCAAGGTCATTCCGCTATGGCCGGCGGGTCAGATGGTAGACGCCCGGCACCATATACATCAGGCTCATCTGGCGGTGGGTGGGCGCGTACTGGGTTGCCACCACCACGGAGCCCAGGTTCCAGAGCCGGGCGTCGTCCCCTTCACCGGCTGAGGGCGGCCCGAAGCGTTCTTCCACCATGTGCAGGATCTGCGCGGCCGTGGCCTTGTCCGGCGCGGCATAGTCGATTTTCAGAAAGCCTAGGGGCGCGGGCGAGCCCGGCCCGTAACAGGCGGCCATCTGCTCCGCGCCGGGCACCACCCGGCGCACGTCGTACAGATCACAGATAAAGTCGTCGCTCTCGCGGCTGGCGGGCGTGCCGGATTTTCTCAGAGCCGCGCGCATGGCGGCGCGGTCCGTGGCGTCCAGCTTCTGGCCGAAGAGCACGGCGGCCTGGCGGGCCGGGCCCTCTTTCGCCATTTCTTCCAGTTCGCGGATGGCCCCGGCTTCGCCGCTCATGGCCGCCGCGTAGAGCAGCAGCACGGCCCGGCCGGGATTTTTTGCCACGCCCCGGCCCGCGCGGTAGAAATGCCCCAGGCGGGCCAGGGACTCGCTTTGCTGCTGGGCCGCGGCCCGGCTGTACCAGGCGGCGGCCGCCTTGTCATCCTGGGGCACGCCCCGGCCCCGTTCGTACAGCAGCCCCAGATTGTACTGGGCTTCGGGCTGGCCCTGGCGGGCGGCCAGGTCAAACCAGCGGGCGGCTTCCTGCGGGTTGGCGGCAATGCCGCGCCCCTGCTCCAGCATGCGGCCGTAATTGCTCATGCCCGAGGGGTGCCCGGCCTTGGCCGACTGGGCGAACCAGTGCAAAGCCCGGCCCGTGTCGGGCTCCACGCCGTGGCCCTGGTCATAGAGCACGCCCAGATTGTTCATGGCCTGGGCGTCGCCCTCCTCGGCCAGCTTTTGCCAGATGTCCCTGGCCTTGAGGAAATTCCCCTGGGCGTAAGCGCGGGCGGCGTCCCCCGCCGGGCCTTCGGGCAGTTCAGGGGCCCTGGCCTGGACCGGAGATTCCTCCTTCGGCCCGGACGCGTCCGTCGTGGGCGCGGTTGGTTGCTGCGACGCTGCCGCCGGAGCGGCTTGGGACGGCGGATTCTTTTTACGCGCGGGACGTGCGTTTTTGCGGGACGGCTGCGCCTTCTTCGCGGCGGGTGCGGCCGGAGTGGGGACCGGGGGCGCGGCCTGTATTGCGGCCGCCGCCGGAGATGTGCCCGGCGCCTGGGCCTGGTCCGCCGAAGCGTTGCCGGGCATGGCCCAGATCAGGGATGCGGCCAGAAAGACAGCCGGAACCGGACTGCGCCGAAAGCGTCCTGAGAAAAACATGAAGCTCATGCGTACTTATTCCTTTCCGGGCAGCACCAGGGGAAAGTCGGGCGTAAAGCGGTCCAGCAGGCCCAGCAGTTCCGCCACGGTCTGACTGTCGCCCTCGATCAGCCCCTGTTTTGCGGCCTCGGCCACGCTCAGGCGTCCCTCAAACAGGGCCATGACCGTGGGCATGGCGGCGGTCAGGGTCGCTTCCGGCGCGGAGGCCGCATCGGGATCGTCCGCGCTCAGGCGGGCGTGCAGCACGCTGTTGCCCAGACGCAGGTCCCAGACCTGTTCCGGATCGCTGAGCTTCACGCGCAGCGCGAGCCTACGGCCCTGAGCCCGCTGGGCGTTGAGGCGCACGCCCAGATAGCCGAAGTAAAGATCCGGGGTCATGGCCCGCGACTGACTGTTGCTCTTTTGAGCGGCATTTTCGTCCCTGGCCGGAGGCAGGCCGCGCAGATCCCGCGCCCCGCTGAGATAGAAATTGCGCCAGGGGCCGCTCTCCGCCTGATAGCCCAGCTGTTCCAGGGCGTCCGCCGCCAGTTCCCGCGCCGTGATATTGCCGGGATCGGCAAAGATCACGTGGTCCAGCACCTGGGCTACCCAGCGGTATTCGCCCTGGGCGAAATCCTTGCGGGCGCGCCGGAGCACGGCCTCGGCCCCGCCCATGTATTCCACATACTTGCGGGCCGCCGCGCGCGGCGGCAGGGCGTGCAGATGCGCGGGATTGCCGTCGAACCAGCCCAGATAGAAATTGTACACGGCTTTGACGTTGTGGTTCAGGCTGCCGTAATAGCCGCGCAGGCCGAAGATTCGCGCCAGTTCCGGAGGCAGGCGCAGATTTTCGGCTATTTCCAGCATGGTTTGGCCCTGGTTGGCTGCATGCAGGGTCTGATCGTTAATGTGGCGGTAGAGATCGCTGGTCAGGGCCAGGGTCCGGCGTACCCGCTCATTGCCCCAGACCGGCCAGTGGTGCATGCCGTACAGCACTTCGGCCTCGTTGCCCCAGAGAGCCAGGGTTTCGTCCAGGGCGCGGCACCAGCTCAAGGGATCGCGCGTCTTGGCCCCTCGCAGGGTATAGAGATTGTGCATGGTGTGGGTGCAGTTTTCAGCGGCGGTCAGGGCCTTCAGTTCGGGAATGTACCAGTGCATTTCCGCCGGGGCCTCGGTATTGGGAGCCAGCAGAAAAACAAAGGTCAGGCCGTCCAGTTCAAGGCGCTCGCCGCTTTGGGCAATGGTACGCGTGGGCGGAATGAGGCCGGTGGACCCGCCGGAATTTTTCAGGCCCAGGCCCGCGCCCACATGGCCGGTGGGCGACGGCGGCAGCAATTCGCCGTACATGTACTGGGCCCGGCGGCCCATGGCTGTTCCGGCCAGCACGTTTTCCGACATGGCGGCACGCAGAAAGCCCTCCGGCGCGATGACCCGCACCGCGCCGCTCTTGACGTCCTCTTCCGTGGTCACGCCCGGCACGCCGCCGTAATGATCCACATGGCTGTGGGAATAAATGACCGTCTTCACGGGCTTGCGCGGGCGGTGCGTGTAGTAGAGATCCAGGGCGGCGGCAGCGTTTTCGGCGGAAATCAGGGGGTCCACCACGATCAGGCCCGTATCGCCTTCAATGACGGTCATGTTGGAAAGATCCGCATTGCGCACCTGGTAAATGCGTTCCGTGACTTTGTACAGGCCGTCGCGCAACACCAGCTGCGACTGCCGCCAGAGCGAGGGATGCACCGTGTCCGGCGCGGGCGTGGGCATGATCCGGGAGGGCGGCATGTCCCGGCTCATGGCCGGGGCCAGAAACGCGTATTTCCGGAGATTCCAGGTTTCACGGCCGTTTTTGTCCAGAATGCGGCCGTTGTCCGGCAGGGGGGCCATAAAGCCGCGCTGGGCGTCGGCATAGTCCTGCCGGTCGTTGAAATCCAGATCCTGGACAGCGGCTTTATTGGCCGCGCGGGTGGCGGCGGTGGCCGCTTTGCCGCTTGTTTCCGCGGAAGCGTCCCGCACGGGGGCCGCATATGCCGGGTGTACTCCCAGGCCGCAGACAATGCCGCAGGCCAGGCCCGCCGCGCTGAGAAAGAAATGACGGAACATCCGCATAATTCCTCCTGGAGTATTTCACGTGAATTGCTCGTTTGCAGCGGGCAAAGCCCGCCTACGCGCAGTTGGGGCAAGGATTTGTCTGCGAATCCTTGCAGGGAGGTTTACGCATGAAATGCGTGAGCCACTCTCAGGGTTGACGTTTGGAACAGCCGAAGCGCATGAAATCCGTTTCCGGCAGGTTCGTGAGGCGTTCGTCAGGCACCAGCGCATGTCCCTGCCAGTCCCGGATGGCGGCATTGAGCCGCTCCATGTTCACATAGGAGAGCAGGGCGGGCCAGCGGTCGGCCATGGCCCGCAAAATCCGGGCGTAGGTGACTTCCCCGCCGTGAAAGCCGTCGATGAATTCGCAGTCGTTGGAAGCGAAGGCGCGCGGGTCCGTGCAGTCCAGCACGTCGATGCCCCGCGCCAGCAGGGCGTCGCGCAGGGCGAAGAGGTGGGGATAGTCCCGCTCGTGCTCGCGCATGGCCGTCAGCACGCGTTCGGAAAGCGGCGCGATGAACACGAAGGTCTGAATGCCGCGCGCCTTGAGGCGGCAGTATATTTCGGCAAAGGCGTCCAGATGTTCCTCACTGGGACCGGTCTGGCCCGGCTTGGCCCGGTAAAAGGCCTTGATGCCGTGGCGGACCTGGCTGAGCGTGTCGCTGAACTGGTAATCAAAGGGGCGCTTTTGGCCGGTGATGTCCGCCGTATAGTACCAGGAGCCGTCCGGGCCGAAGCCGTCGTCGGTCTGCTGGGCCATGATGCCGTAGCGCCCGGCCCGGAAGCCGTGCCCGAAGGGGCCCAGGAGGGGCGCGGCCGACTCCGCCGGGGAGAGCTTGCCGTCCAGCAGCCAGCTCCAGGGCTTTTTGAGGCTCTCGAAACCGTAATTATAGGAGCCGCTGGTGGGCGTCACTTCCTCAAAGGGCCGGGCTTCCCACTGGGGCATGAACCACCAGAAATCCAGGCCCAGGATCACGGCCTGGGGCTTGTGGATGCGCAGCATGGCGTCCAGGGTGGAGCGCAGCACCGCCAGATTGCCCGCCACCCCGCCCATGTTCAGAAAAGGCTTGCGGAAATAGGCCGCGCGGAACTGCATGACCCGCGAGGAGCCCACGACTGTGATCTCCGGCTTGACCGCCGCGTAGAGCCGCAGCTTGTAGTCCACGAAATCCTGGGAAACCCCGGAGCCGAACAGTGCGAATTCGCCTTCGGCCTGGGCTTCCACGGCGCGCTCCACGGCCACGTCCCCGCTTTCATACAGCCACCACCAGGTATAGGGCAGCACCAGAACAAGGCCCAGCAGGGCCAGGGCCAGCAAGGTCTTGAAATAGCGCCGGAGATAGGCCGCGTCGCTCAGATTGCGGGCAGGCAAAGCTCTCGGGGTCTTGGGCTCGGGCCGCTCTTCCGGGCTGGTGGAAGATGTTCGGAAAAGTCGCATGTGGGGCTCCCGGCGCTAAAACTGAAAATATAAAAAAGTGGACTGCCGCGAGACCAGAATCAACGCCGCAAAAGCCAGCAGGGCCAGACCCGAGGCCCAGAGCCGGGAAGGCCGCCAGGCCAGCCAGGGCCGGGAGCCGTCGCGGCGGCCCTGGAGAATTTCCCGGCTGTTGGGAAAGGCCCAGACCAGCACGGCGCAGAGGATGAGCAGGGCGAAGGGCTGCCAGCCCTGGAAGTAGTGGTTGGGCAGCAGGCCGCCCGTCGGTCCGGGTTGGAGGCTGAACGGGCCGGTGAGCATGGCGGTGTAGACGCGCAATGCGCCGTCCAGGCTCAGAGCCCGGAAGACCACCCAACAGAAATTAATGCACAGAAAGGTGAAGGCAATGGACAGCAGGCGCAACGGCGCGGAGGACAGCACGGCTTCCAGGCGCGAGCCCTTGATTTGTGCCCGAAAAAAATGATTCGCGCTGAGCATCAGGCCGTGCAGAGCCCCCCAGATCATGAAGGTCCAACCCGCGCCGTGCCAGGCCCCGCCGATGAGCATGGTCAGGAAGAGATTTCGGTACTGTTTGAGCCGTCCGGCCCGGTTGCCGCCCAGGGGAATATACAGAAAGTCGCGCAGCCAGGCGCTGAGCGTGATGTGCCAGCGTCGCCAGAAATCCACGATGCCCGCGGATTTGTAGGGTGAATTAAAGTTCTCGGGCAGGCGCAGGCCCAGCATCAGACCCAGGCCCAGGGCCATGTCCGTGTAGCCGGAAAAGTCGAAATAGAGCTGGAAGGTATAGCAGAACGAGCCCAGCCAGGCTTCGGCGCCACTGAGGGGAAAGGCCTTTTCCGCCGCGTTGAACACCGCGTCGGCGTACAGGGCGATGCTGTCGGCCAGGAGGATCTTTTTGGCCAGGCCGATGCTGAACAGGCTGAAGCCGCGCGCCAGACCCTCGGCCCCGGGATCGGCCAGGGCGTCGAACTGCGGGCCTACCTGCTCGTAGCGCACAATGGGGCCGGAAATCACGTAGGGGAAGCAGGAGGAGAACAGCGCGTGCCGCGCCAGGCCCTGCGGCGCGATCTGGCGGCGGTACACACTGACCAGCCAGGCGATCTGAATGAAGGTATAGAAGGAAATGCCCAGAGGCAGACCGGGCGGCTGGAAATTCCATTCCGTGTGGAAGAGCAAAGCCAGGTTCTGGGCCAGAAACCAAGAGTATTTGAACCAGAGCAGGGGCAGCAGGTTGAGCGTCAGGGCCAGGGCCAGCAGGCCCTTGCGGGACAGGCTCAGAGGTCTTTTTTTCAGGTTTTCCGGCGCGGCCAGGGCCAGGCCGAAAGCGTAGTTCATGCCCACCATGACGGCCAGCAGCAGAAGAAAGCCCGTGCCCCAGAAACCGTAGAAGACCGCCGAAAAGAACAGCAACACCAGGGCCAGCCGCGCGGAGCCGAAGCCCCCGGCCAGCCGCCAGGCCAGCAGCAGAAGAGGCAGAAAGCAGAACAGAAAGGGATAGGAATTGAACAGCATGCGCGACTCCCGGCACAACGCCCCGATTCCGCCACTCCCACGGTCACAACGGATTGTCCGTTCTCGCACGACAATCTGGCGCGGTAACGCCCGCTACCCGCCTCAACTGGCGTCGCGGGCAGCGGAGCGGAAAACGGACGGCATGGCCGCAACGTGCCGTGGACGTCAACAAGGCCGACGTCCACGCGCAAAGCGGATTACGGCCCCGCTATGGGCCGGGAGCGGGGTTGCCGCTGAGCGGGTCAGGGCTCAACAATGCTCCGCTCCTACAGCATGTTGCGTTTGAAATGCTATACATTTCAAACTCTATGCCGTCTCCGGTCGCTTCCTTGCACCTGGGCGTGGGTGCCCGCTCACGCGGCCACCAGAGCTATTCACTCATTTTAAACGTGAATTGCTCTAAGGATTGAGTTCCGAACGGAATTTGCGCGACAAGCGGAAGACCATGACTTTGCGCGGCGGCAGGGTGATGGTTTCATCCGTCTGCGGGTTGCGGCCTTTGCGGGAGGCCTTGTCGTAACACTCGAATTTGCCGAAGCCGCTGATCAGCAGAGCCCGGTCCTTCTTGATGGCGGTCTTCATGATCTCCAGGAGCTGCTCCACCACGTTTTTCACATCCACGCGGTTTTTGTCGGTCTCTTCGTAGATGGCCTCCACAATATCCGCTTTGGTCAGTGTTTTTTTCATCGTGAATTTCTCCGGCGCGTTCATGCCACGCTTCTGCGGCTGGCGGCCCCAAGCCGTCGCGCAGGCGATCCCCGCGTCCATGTTGAGTGGCGCGCATCCGCTTCACACAAGTGACACTTTCTTTTATAAGTACACGCAAGTCCTGGTCTGAGCAAGATTTTTCTTTTTTGCCCGGCTGTATTCATTGTCCCGGCAAAGGTCCATCCCTGTTGCTGCCCTGTTCTGTTCCTTGTCCCGTGCCCTGTTCCGCGAGGCCCTATGCCGTCCGATTGCCTTTCCTCAGCTTTGTTCCCGCTGAACGCGCCCTGGCCGCCGCTCCCGCGTGCCCGGCCCATTGTGCCGGTATTTCTGCCTTTCCGTGGCTGTCCCACGCGCTGCGTCTTCTGCGCGCAGGACATCCAGACCGGCCGGACCGATAAGAGCGAGGCCACGCCGGACCGAATCCTGGACACGGCCCGCGCGGCCCTGGATCTGCGTGCCGCGCGCGGTCTGCCTCCGGCGGAACTGGCCTTTTATGGAGGCACTTTCACGGCCCTGCCCGAAACGGAGCGGGACGCTTGTCTGAAGTTTGCCGCCGCCGCGCTGGCGCGTGGGCGGATAACCGCCTTCCGCTGTTCCACCCGGCCCGATTGCCTGGATGCGGCCCTGCTGGCCCGTTTGCGCCAATCCGGTTGCGCGGCTGTGGAACTGGGCGTGCAGAGTTTCGCGGACGCGGCCCTGCGCGCCGCCCGGCGCGGTTATGACGGCGCGGCGGCCCTG